>ENA-ORRN01000097-ORRN01000097.1-human-gut-metagenome-genome-assembly--contig:-NODE-97-length-72170-cov-7.124898_pt1 | contig 72170 bp, 58 predicted proteins | sample MGYA00242174_ERZ509132 | MGnify/ENA primary metagenome ERZ509132 (study PRJEB26280, sample SAMEA2338671) | human gut metagenome | biome: human gut; feature: human-associated habitat; material: faeces... | reverse complement strand
ACGACAAGCCCATTGGCAGAATTAAGTATGCACTAAATTAATTCCGCCAACAGGTTATAAGGCAGCTTTTGTGTCATTGCTTTTAGTGTGCGTGTCATTCAATGTCGTGGTTTGCTATATGATAAATGCAAATAATCCTTATTTTTGTTGTTATATTTTTCAGATGTATTTTATTATGCGTATCTTTGCAGCATCAAAAAATAAAACTACTATTGTATTTCTAAAAAACTTAACTGAATACATTTCAAACAAGACAGTATGAAAAAGCTACAAGCATTTTTACTGCTTTGCTTGCTCTTCCCTATGAGCCTATTGGCTTCGGTGTGGGATACAGACTACAAGCAAGTGGAGCAGAGCATCAGAGAACCGAAGTTCCCTAACCGCTCCTTCAGCATCACCAAGTATGGCGCTTCGCTGAAGAATACGGCAGCCAAGAACCAGAAAGCCATTAACAAGGCCATCGAGGCTTGTTCAAAGGCTGGCGGCGGCAAGGTGGTTATCCCTGCCGGAACATGGAAGACAGGAGCCATCAGACTGCGTAGTCATGTAAACCTCGTGATAGAGAAGAACGCTACACTCTTCTTCGAGTTCGACCGCAGTCTCTATCCCCTTGTTGAAACACGTTGGGAAGGTCTCGACTGTATCAACTACTCACCTCTTATCTATGCTTTCAAGGAGACCGACATCGCCATTACCGGTGAGGGAGTTATTGATGGCAACGGATCTGACGAGACTTGGTGGCTCATGAGCGGCAAGACTCCGAAGAGCCGCAATATAGAGGTGAAGGAGAAACAGCAGAATCCTGGCGGCCGTGCCGATTTGCTGCAGATGGCAGAAGACGGCGTGCCTGTTGAGAAGCGTGTATTCGGCCCTTGGAAAGGCCTCCGTCCTCAGACGGTGAACCTCAACCAATGTGACGGAATTCTCATCGAGGGCGTAAAGATGATACGATCACCATTCTGGGTTATGCATCCGCTGCTGAGCAAGAATATCACGGTGCGTGGCGTACATGTTGAGAATCACGGTCCTAACGGCGATGGCTGCGACCCTGAGTCTTGTGAGAACGTGCTTATTGAGAACTGTATCTTTGATACCGGCGACGACTGTATCGCAATCAAGAGCGGACGTAATGAAGACGGCCGTGAGGGCGGTAAAGGTAAATATGTGGGGCGTCCAAGCAAGAATATCATCATCCGCAACTGCAACATGAAAGACGGTCATGGTGGTGTGGTTCTTGGTTCAGAGATTTCAGGAGGATGCAGCAACGTGTTCGTTGAAAACTGTACGATGGACAGTCCGGACCTGGAGCGTGTGCTCCGCATCAAGACAAACTCATGCCGTGGCGGTGTGATTGAGAATGTATATTTCCGCAACGTGAAGGTTGGACAGTGCCGTGAGGCGGTGTTGAAGATAAACACAAACTATGAACCAAAGGAGAAGGGTCGTCGTGGCTTCTATCCAACCGTGCGCAACGTATACATGGAGAATGTGACCTGCCAGAAGAGCAAGTATGGCGTTATGATCGTTGGCTTCGACAACATCAACACTATCCACAACATCAATCTGAAAAACTGTAACTTCACAGGAGTATATGGCCAGCCTGTGTATATCACAGGCCAGACAGACAAGCCAAACTATGAGAACCTCGTAATCAATGGTTCACAAGTGCTCTCGCAGCTGCCTTACAAGACATACAGCCAGTGGATGGCACACTCAGAAATGCAGCGCAATCCGGATCCATGCTATCTCGATTTCGCAAAGACTCCAAAGTGGGGCTATGTGGTAGGTATAGAGCAGGAGGCAATTCTCGATGCTTATCTCGCCAGCAAAGATGAGAGCATCATCAATTATCTAAAGCAGTATCCAGCCAAGATGATAGACGAAAAGGGTAATATCACAGGTTATGAGTATTCAGCTTTCAACCTCGACAATACCCGTCCGGCGCGTTTCATCCTGCGTATGAATGAACTGTTCCCTGAGAAGAAGAATGAACTTGCCTTGAAGACCATCTTCAAGCAGCTTGAGAAACAGCCACGCACAAACGACGGCGTATGGTGGCATAAGGCTATTTATGCATATCAGGTGTGGCTCGACGGAGTATACATGGGTCATCCGTTCTATACAATGGCAGCCCCAAAGCTGAAAGGCGAGAAAAAGGCAGAGAAATATTACGACGACACTTTCACACAGATTACCAAGACATACAACAGAACCTTCGACGACAAGTCCGGTCTCTGGAAGCATGCCTGGGATGAGACAGGCGAGATGTTCTGGGCTGACAAGCAGACAGGACTCTCACAGCACACATGGGCTCGTGCACAGGGATGGTTCGCAATGGCAATCCTTGAAGTTCTCGATGCAATGCCGGCAGACTACAAAAACCGTCCGGCTCTCGTAGCGATGCTCAACGACGTGATGACAAAGACCGTGAAATATCAGGACAAGAAGACTGGCCTTTGGTATGACGTAATGGACGTGAAAGACAATCGTAACTATTTTGAGGCAACAGCATCTTCAATGTTCTCTTACGTACTGCTGAAAGGCTCACGCCTCGGTTATTTCGGTGACGAACTGAAGGAAGCCGGCATCAAGGCATATAAGGGAATCCTCAACAATTTCGTGAAAGTGAATTCCGACAAGACCCTTTCTCTCACACGTTGCTGCGAGGTGTCAGGACTCGGTCCGGGTCTCAGCGCTAAGGTGCTGAAGGCAGCTCCAAAGGTGAAGGAGAACAAGCGCCGCGATGGTTCTTTCGAGTATTATATCAGTGAGCCAATCCGCGACAACGACGGCAAGGGCGTTGGTCCGTTCATCTGGGCTTCATTGGAGATGGAACATCTTGGCTACGACGTGGAGTCGCTCAACAAGTAACGACTCCGTTGCTGCCTTATCCAAAAGGACGCATAAAATCAAACTAAAACAAATATCAAATTATGAAGAATTTATGTTTGCCATTGGTAGCTTTGGCACTTTCCGCTTCAGCATCAGCACAGACTGGTGCTCCTGCCTTTCCTGGTGCTGAGGGATTTGCCCGTTACGCAGCCACCGGAGGACGCGCTGCCGATGGTACGACAAAGGTTTATCATGTCACAAATCTCAACGACAGCGGCACTGGTTCACTCAGATGGGCTTTGTCGCAGTCTGGTCCTCGCACCATCGTGTTTGACGTGAGCGGTTACATCGACTTGAAGTCAAACCTCAAAATAACATCAAATACCACTATTGCAGGACAAACGGCACCAGGCAACGGAATTACACTCCGTTATTACACCGTGGAGTTCACAAACTGTGATAATGTCATCGTCCGTTTCTTGCGCTTCCGCCGTTCACAGGTGAAGCATGTTGACGACGGTGCCGATGCAACATGGGGAAGATACCGTAAGAATATCCTCATCGACCACTGCTCTATGTCGTGGAGCATTGATGAGCTGGCGTCTTTCTATGACAACAGGGATTTCACCCTGCAGTGGTGTATGCTCGCCGAAGGCCTCAACGCAGGACATGCTAAAGGCGACCACAGCTATGGTGGTATTTGGGGTGGAAAACCGGCATCATTCCATCATAACTTCCTTGCCCACGTCCAGAACAGAGCACCTCGCTTCAATGGCGCCCGCTATAACTGGAACGGTTATGACAAGACCCAATATGCCAACTCCATACAGGCAGAGAGGGTAGACTTCCGCAACTGCGTGGTTTATAACTGGGGTAACGGAAACGGTTGTTATGGCGGTCCTGGTGGTGGCTATGTGAATATGGTGAACAACTATTTCAAGGCTGGTCCTGGCACGAAGAACAAGACTCGCGTTACGCAGATTTCATTCTCTGATGCATCAAACGGCGGCGACAATCCGTTCCCCAACTATTCCAGCCGTTATTTTATCAGCGGAAACTACGTGTCTGCAGCCGGTTCCAAGGCTGCCAACTATGATTGGAGCGGTGTGATTTACGACCAGAAAATCAAGATAGGCAATGATTATTATATGCAGGATGCCAAGCATTATTATGGTGAGGATCAAACCTATGTGAAGGATGCCAGCGGTGTAGACTGCATCAAGATAAAACTTGACAGTCAGTTTGACCCGGGCACCATCACTACCCAGACCGCTGAGACGGCATACGAGAAGGTACTCGCATACAGTGGAGCGAGTCTCTATAGAGATGCTTGTGATGTGCGCTATGTGGAAGAGGCAACAAATGGTACCGTTACCTACAACGCCTCTCATGCCAATGTTCCTGGTATTATCGATGTTATCAACGATCCGTATTCAGACAGCCAGAATTCCGCTACGGCAAGTTTCCCCGAACTTCCATCAGAATCACGTGCTGCCAACTATGATACCGACGGCGACGGCATACCAGACGAATGGGAGATTGCCAACGGTCTTAATCCTGATGACCCAAGCGATGCACAGTTGAAGACTCTCGATACCGCGAAGGGTTGGTATTCAAATCTTGAAGTATATCTCAATTCTATCGTTGAGCATATCGTGAAATCACAGAATGCTGATGCCGTGTCGCCAGTGGATGAGTATTATCCAGCGTTTACATCAGGCATTTCTGCTTCGTCAACGAAGTCTGAGGTTAAGTCAATCGAGTATTATTCACTGAATGGCGTCAGACTCTCTGAGCCACAGCAGGGAATATCAATTCGCAAGATGGTCTTGACAGATGGCCAGACTGTAGTAGACAAAGTCTTGAAGAAATAATTTCAATTATCTTGAAACGGTCGTTGAGGTTCGAAAAATTATAATTCCGCAAAATGACCGTTTTCTTATTAGCGATAAAGAAGGGAAGTGCTGTTCGGTGCTTCCCTTTTTAATGACTTTTGTTTCTTAACCTTATTTTAACACGCAAAGAGATACTTCATATCTATAAAAGTTCTATCTTTGCATAAAATAAGCTTCGGCTCGGGATAAGAAATGAATGTCTTCATTTCATTCTCCTCTCGCCTTGCATTATCTTTGCATAAGATAAGCTTCACCTCAGCATAACACTCAAGCAAGCTTGATGTTCTGCATTCGCCTTGCATTATCTTTGCATAAGATAAGCTTCGGATTATAAAATTGCTCAAGCAAATAAAATTGTGTAAATATATTGTTTAATTAATTATTACATTATGAAGAAAACTTTACTCTTATTCGTTTCATTGCTTATGACAATGGGAATGTTCGCACAGTCTAAGACTGCGAAATTCGATTTCACAGGCGAGTCTGCTTATGGCATGACACTTTTGAGTGGCTCTACAAAAGAATACAACGCTGACCCTACGGTATGTACAGAGGGTGATGTCACTCTTACTCTCAATGGTCAGACCCGTTGGTGGAAAGCAACCAACGGCAACGAGTTGCGTTTCTATAAAGGCGCAGATATGACTTTCAAAGTGCCAGAGGGTAATGTCATCACAAAGGTTGAGCTTACAGCCAAAGTTCCTGCAAAATTCGAGTCTGCTGTAGGTACATACGCCAATGGCACATGGACTGGTTCAGCCAATAGTGTGGTTATCTCAACCAACATTACAGAGAAGAACACTCCGATCAGCTCTGCTGTAGTGACATACCAGTCATCTTCTGCTCCAATGAAGAAAGACCCGGCTCTGTCGTTCAGTGAGACTACAGTGAGTGGTGTTGTAGGCGAGGCTTTCGTTGCGCCTGCTCTCACAAAGGCTACTACAGCTGCCGTGGTTTATACTTCGTCGAACGAGACCGTAGCTACCGTTAATGCTGAGACAGGCGAAGTGACACTTCTCGCTGCCGGTGAGACAAAAATCACTGCTACTGCTGCAGAGAACGATGAATATAATGGTGGTTCTGCATCATATACACTCATCGTTACCACACCAGCCCTTGATGTAGTTCAAGAACCTTACTCTGAGTCCTTTGAGACAGAGTTTGGTTCGTTTGTCCTCGACAATGTGAACCTCTCAGAGGGTCTCTCATACGTTTGGTCTATCGACAAAAAATATAAGTGTGCCAAGGCTTCTGCTTTTGTCAACAAGAAGAACCTTCCTTCTGAAAGCTGGCTCGTTTCTCCTTGGATAGAGCTTTCTTGTGCAGAAGTAGAGCGCAACCTGTATTTCGACCATGCCGTGTCTAAGTATTTTGGCAATGTTTCAGAGGAGGCTACATTGTGGATCAAGGTCGAGGGCGGCGACTGGACTCAGATTACTTCTATCGCATATCCAGAAGTGCCACAGGACAAGAGCTTCTCTGCTTTCGAGACACAGACAGTCAGCCTTGACGGCTATGAGGGCAAAAAGATCAAGGTTGGCTTCAAGTATGTCAGCACCGACAAAGCTGCCGGTACATGGGAAATCAGAAACTTCAAGGTTTGCAGCGGCGATCCTTCAGGCATCAACGAAATCAATGCCGACAAGTTCGACGTGAACGCTCCTGTATACAATCTCGCAGGTCAGCGCGTAAATGCCAATGCCAAGGGAATTCTCATTCAGAATGGCAAGAAGTTCATCAAGTAATGTTCTGAAGGTATTTCCAGGGTAAACAATATCCCTAATCATATAAAAGTGTGTCAACCGAATGGTTCAGACGCACTTTTTTTTTGTTTTCATTGATCCCAAATCGGTCGTTGGCGCTTGCTTGAATTCTGATTTTTCAGAAGAGTGGAATTTTAACCCCTATCTGTCATTATGTCCGTTTGAGGTTTATTGTCAGATGGGGAGCTATACTTCAGTTTATCATTCATCTTTGGAAATCCGCTTTTGCAATCGGGTTGCAATACTGTTGTGGTATCTTTGCATCCAAATAAATGAAAAACCGAAAAAAATAAAGAATCAAGAATTATGCTGAAGAAAAGCTTTTACTGTTTATCGCTGTTCATTCTCGCTCTTGGTATGGCTGCCTGTGGCAGCAAAAACCACGATCATGACCATGAAGAAGAGACGGAGCAGCATGCCGGCGAAGACGCCCATGACCATGACCACGATGGTGACGTGATTTTGCTGACTCCAGAAAAGGCAAAAGCTGCCGGAGTGGAGGTTGAAACAATTATGCCTGGAACCTTTCATGGCGTTATCCATACCAGCGGTAAAGTGTTGTCTGCATCATGCGACGAGACCACTGTCGTTGCCACAATCAGCGGCCGTGTGGCAAACAAGAATCATGTGAGTGAAGGATTGAAGGTAGCCAATGGTGCGGCCTTGTTCTCAATCACGTCAGCAGGAATGCAGGTTGCCGACGGCGATCCCGTGCAGCGTGCACGTATCGACTACGAGCGTGCAGAGCGTGACTACACCCGTGCGCGAATCCTTATAAAAGATAAGATAATAAGCGATAAAGACCTCGCTGTGGCGAAGGCAGAATATGAGGCTGCAAAACTGACATATACAAGCATGCAGAAAACACGCAGTGCTGGCGGCGTAGTAGTCACCGCACCTCGCGGAGGCTTCATCAAACAGTGTCTGGTTAACGGCGGCGACTATGTTGAGGCTGGCCAGCCGCTTGCCATCATAACCCAGAACCAACATCTCTATCTCCGCGCAGAAATTCCAGAGCGCGAGTTCAAGGAACTGAACAAGATAAAGTGTGCGAAATTCCGTACCAGCTACAGTGACCGCCTTTATGACATCACTGATATGGGCGGACACATACAGTCGTATGGACGTTCGGCAGAGGTAAACAACTCCTACATTCCAGTCATATTCGAATTCAACAATACAGGCGATGTTGTTCAGGGTTCCTACGCTGAAATATTCCTCATCACCCAAGACCGACCTAACGTGATGACCCTGCCGCTCACTGCCATAACGGAAGAGCAGGGCGTGCATTACATCTATATCCAGGTGGACAAGGAGGGATATCGCAAGCAGGAGGTGACACTCGGCGAGAACGATGGCGACAGGGTGGAAATCCTCAGCGGACTGAAGAAAGGCGACAGGGTGGTGACCAAGGGAGCCATACAGGTGAAGCTCGCTTCGGCCTCTAACGCTATCCCTGCCCACAACCATAATCATTAAAGAAAATCCTACGTAACAGACAGATTATAAATTATGCTGAACAAGATTATCAGGTTCTCGCTTGAGAACAGAATACTCGTTCTTGTGGCGGCAGTTCTGCTTGTCATCGCAGGGCTGTATTCTACAAGCAAGACCGAAGTTGACGTCTTCCCCGACCTCAATGCCCCAACCGTTGTCATAATGACAGAAGCGGGAGGTATGGCAGCAGAGGAGGTGGAACAGCTCGTCACCTTTCCTATAGAAACGGCAGTGAACGGCAGCACCGGAGTGCGCCGGGTGAGGTCGCAGTCAACCCATGGCTTCTCTGTAGTCTGGGTAGAGTTCGACTGGGGCACAGATATATATCTTGCACGCCAGATAGTCAGCGAGAAACTCGCAGCCGTTGGCGAACAGATGCCCGAAGGTGTCAGTGCGCCGGTGCTCGGACCGCAGTCGTCTATTCTTGGCGAGGTGCTCATCGTCAGTCTTACCAGCGACAAGGCGTCGCTTCAGGATCTGCGCACCTATGCCGACTGGGTAATCCGTCCGCAGCTGCTCTCAACGGGTGGCGTGGCACAGGTAAGCGTGCACGGAGGTGACATCAAAGAATACCAGATACTCATCAGTCCCGGCAAGATGAAGCATTTCGGTGTGTCGCTCTCCGAAGTTATGGCCAGCACACGCGGCATGAACACTAACACCAATGGTGGTGTGCGCTATAAATACGGCAACGAATATATCATCCGCGGCATCACCTCTACCAACGATATCGACAAGATCGGTGCCTGCATCGTGAAGAAAAACGGCGAGAGCGTGATAACGCTTGCCGATGTCGCAGACATCAAGGTCGGCAACCAGTCGCCCAAACTCGGCGTGGCAAGCGAGAAGGCACGTCCGGCAGTATTGCTCACTGTGACAAAACAGCCGGATACCAGTACGCTGATACTCACCGAACAACTGAACAATGCGCTCGATGAACTGAAGACCAACCTTCCGGCAGATGTACATATCTCAACCGATATCTTCCGTCAGGCAGATTTCATCGACAGCAGCATCGACAATGTGCAGAAGTCGCTCATCGAGGGAGCCATATTCGTGGTCATCGTGCTGATGATATTTCTTGCCAATGTGCGTACTACGGTGATTTCACTTGTCACAATCCCGATTTCATTCCTCGTGGCAATGATAGTGCTTAACGTTCTTGGCATAAGCATAAACACCATGACACTTGGCGGTTTGGCAATTGCCATCGGTTCGCTTGTGGATGATGCCATAGTGGATGTGGAGAACGTGTATAAACATATACGGCAGAACCGCGAACTGCCGGAGGCAGAGCGCATACCGATAATAGAACTCGTATACAATGCCTCACGTGAGGTGCGTATGCCGATTCTCAATTCCACACTTATCATTATCGTCAGCTTTGCCCCGCTGTTCTTCCTCAGCGGTATGGAGGGCAGAATGCTCATTCCTCTTGGCATAGCTTTCGTCACGGCTTTGTTCGCTTCCACACTCGTAGCTCTCACGCTCACACCGGTGCTCTGCAGCTATATGCTGAACAAAAGCAATGGTGAGATGCCGAAGGAGGCTTTCGTGGCGGTGTGGCTGAAGAAATACTACCGTGAGGCTTTGCTCTGGGTGCTCGACCATACCCGCACCGTCATCATTTCCTCTGCGTCATTGCTTGTTTTGGCTTTAGTGATATTCCTCTCGCTTGGCAGCAGTTTCCTGCCAAAATTCAATGAGGGATCATTCACCATAAACATATCCTCGCTTCCCGGCATTTCCCTGGAGGAGAGCGATTCCATAGGAGCACGGGCGGAAAGGCTGCTGCTGCAGGTACCGGAGATTCAGACCGTGGCGAGGAAAACAGGACGTGCAGAACTCGACGAGCATGCTCTCGGTGTGAACGTAAGTGAGATAGAAGCACCATTCAAGCTCGACGGCCGTAGTCATGAGGAGGTACTCGATGATGTGCGCCATCGCCTCTCCGTATTGGCTGGCGCAAACATAGAGATAGGCCAGCCGATATCCCATCGTATCGACGCCATGCTCTCAGGTACGCAGGCAAGCATCGCCATAAAACTCTTCGGAACAGATCTCAACAAGATGTTCACCATCGGCAATCAGATAAAGAAGGCTTGCAAGGACATCGACGGAATCGCCGACCTGAATGTGGAACAGCAGATAGAGCGTCCGGAACTGAAAATCATTCCGCGCCGCGAACTCCTCTTGCGCAACGGTATCACGTTGCCCGAATTCAACGAGTTCATCTCTGTTAACCTTGCCGGTGAAACTGTTTCTCAGGTGTATGAGGCTGGCAGGGCCTTCAACCTCGTGGTGAAAGGCGGCGACTACGATGAGATAAGCGACCTCATCATAGACGCGCCAGACGGACGCAAGGTGCCGTTGTCTGACGTGGCAGACATCGTGTCGAGTGCCGGACCGAACACCATCAACCGTGAGAACGTGCAGCGCAAGATAGTAATATCTGCCAACACCAGCGGCAGGGCATTGAGCGACGTCGTAGCTGATATCAAGAAAGCAGTGGGCGAAGAGGTGAAATTGCCAGAAGGCTATCGCATAGAATACGGTGGACAGTTTGAGAGCCAGGAGAGTGCAAGCAGAGTGCTTTATCTCACTTGTACCATCGCCATTGCAATAATTTTCCTGCTGCTCTTCATGCAGTTCCGCAATGCCAAGGAAGCAGGCGTTATTCTTCTGAATCTGCCTCTTGCACTCATCGGAGGTATATTTGCTCTGGTGATTACTACAGGAGAAGTGAGCATACCGGCAATCATCGGATTCATCTCCCTCTTTGGTATCGCCACACGAAACGGAATGCTCCTCGTGACAGAATACAAGCGTCTGCGCACAGAAGAAGGCGCTACAGTAAGGGAGGCTATAGTGAACGGTTCGCTGTCTCGATTGAATCCTATATTGATGACGGCTCTCACTTCGGCTCTTGCCCTCTTGCCACTCGCCCTTGGTGGAGACCTGCCGGGAAATGAGATACAGTCGCCTATGGCAAAGGTAATTCTCGGAGGATTGATTAGTTCAACATTACTTAACGCATTTATAATTCCGGTAATATATGAAAAGATTTCTAATCGCCGTTAGTTTCGTACTTATGGCTTTCACAGCCTCGGCAGACAACAGCGTTGACGATGTGCTGAAGCAGATAGCCCAGAATAATCTCACTCTGAGAGCTCTGCAGCACGATAACGAGGCTGACGTACTCGACATAAAGGCTGAAAATTCCCTCGACGGACTGTCGGTGGAATACAGCCCGTTCTTCAGAAGCGGATATTCGGGCGTGGCGGAGAGTGAACTCGTGGTGAGCCAGGAGATACAGTTTCCTACCAAGTATGCCGACCGCAACAAGCAGGCGAAGATGCAGAAGTCGGTGGGAGGCAAGATGTATGAAAAGAACCGTCGCGACATACTGTTCGAAGCGGAACAGCTGTGTCTCGACATCATACGTTTGAACATGACTATGACAATGCTCGACCAGCGCTTGAAGAACAGCGAAACCCTGCATCAGATGTACGACAAACGTATGGCGGCAGGAGATGCAAATATCCTTGAGGTAAACAAGGTGAAGCTCGACTGCATGGAGGTGCAGACCATGGTAAGCGAGGCGCAGAACGAACGGATGCTCCTGCTGCAGCAGCTGCAACAGCTGAATGGCGGAAAGCCCGTGACAATTGACAGTGAGAAGTTTCCTGAATTCCAGCCGATAAAGGACTTTGAATCCTACAAGGCTCTTTATCTTGCCAGTGATGCCGATATACAGATGGCTGAGACGATGCTGAAATCTGCTGATATGAATGTGAAAATGCAGAAAAGAGGGTGGTTGCCTAACATCTCTTTTGGCTATCGTCGCAACACGGAGCAGAAAGAAGGTGTGAACGGCCTTATGGTAGGAGTCAGCTTTCCGCTCTATAGCAACAGCAAGAGAATCAAGGCAGCCCGGGAGCGCCGGCAGAGTGCAGAGCTGCAAGTGGAGCAGGCACGCAAGGATGCTGAATCGCAGTTGCAGTCTGGCTATCAACAGCTTGTCGGCTTGCAGCAGGTGCTTGACCATAGTGATGTCAAGATGATGCAGGAGTCTATAGTACTATTCTCCAAAGCTCTCCAGCATGGAGAAATCAATGCTTTGGATTATTACACAGAGGTAAACAGCATCTACGAGAAGCTCCAGCGCCATATCGACATTCATTGTCAGAGCGCAAAACTGCATGCAGTGCTGCATAAGAACGAATTGTAAGAGATTTGAAATTGAAAATAATAGGGGCAAGAATCTGTCATGTGATTCTTGCCCCTTGACCATTGGTTCTTATTTGTCCAGACTTTTCCCTGATGATAGGATAGGGATTTGTTATTTTTCCCTGTGCACTACGCTTCCGCTTGCCTGGTGTGTGGCAAGTATGAGCACTTCGGCAATCTGCACGTGCTTCGGAGCCGATGCTGCATAGAAGGCTACATCGGCGATGTCGGCACCGGTTAGCGGCTTGATGCCCTTGTATACATTGTCGGCACGCTCGTTGTCGCCATGGAAGCGCACCTTGCTGAAGTTCGTTTCCACGAGTCCCGGCTTGAGGTTCGTCACTCGCACAGCAGTGTCGGCTACGTCGATACGCAGTCCGTCAGACAGAGCCTTCACGGCTGCCTTTGTGGCACAGTATACGTTTCCTCCGGCGTAGGCGGCATCGCCTGCCACGCTACCGATGTTTATCACGTTGCCCTCGTTGCGTTCCACCATGCCCGGCACCACAAGGCGCGTCATCGTGAGCAGTCCCTTCACGTTGGTGTCGATCATTGCGTCCCATTCTTCTGGCTTGGCTTCATATTCCTTGTCGAGGCCAAGGGCGAGTCCGGCATTGTTTATCAGCACGTCGATTTTCTTCCATTCCTCATCGAGCGAGTCTATCGCCTTTTTTGCAGCAGCCGTATCGCGTACATCGAATGCCAAGGTCTTCACCTCCGTGCCCCTGGCTTCCAGTTCGGCTTTGATTTCAGCCAGTTTCTCCTCGCGGCGTGCCGTGAGAATCAAGTCATAACCGCCTTCGGCAAACTTTCTTGCACAGGCTTCTCCAATGCCGCTTGTGGCTCCTGTGATAAGTGCAATCTTTTTCATCTTGATATTTTTTTATTTATTTTGTAAGTCATTGTTGTCGTATCCGCAGTGATAATCCCAATTTTTGCAAATTTAATGTATTTCTCGTAAATAAGCTTTCTATAAGCGGGCTTTTCGTGTTTTTTGAGTGAATTTTTTTCCTGTTTACCTCACAGTAATTTGATGGAAAAGAATGGAGATTGAAAATAAAACATTACCTTTGTCTGCCGTTTCCATGAAAGGAATGGTAAATTCCAGGTGGGCTGTTTGTCGTCAACTCGCATTCAGACAGCTTCTATAGGATAATTCGTTTTTTTTTAATCACCAGCTTATGATGATAAAAGTATGCGGAATGCGCGATCCGGAGAATATTCGCGATGTGGGGAAACTGGGCATCGACATGATGGGATTTAATTTCTGTAAAGATGATCCGCGTCATGTCGGCATGATAGCGTCTTTGGCTGCCATTATTCCCGATTATGCAGACAGGAGACTCATCGCCGAAAACAATTCACCACGGCGTGTGGGAGTCTTTGCCGACGACATGCCGCAGAACATCGTCACTGCTGTATATAATTACAAGCTCGATTGTGTTCAACTTCAAGGCAGCGAGTCGCCAGTAATGATAGACAACCTTCGCCGGACTCTTGATCCTGATATTTGCAAAGGTGTCAGAATTTTCAAGACACTGAATGTGGCGAATATAGATGATTTGAAATCAAGCAGACAATATTCAGCTCATGCCGACATGTTGGTCTTCAATATGAAAAACGATGATACGGAGGGGGCAAGGTCGTGTTCAGACTTTGAGTTGCTTGATGAATACGATGGTGGTTTGCCATTCCTTGTAGGAGGAATAGTGACGGAGGATTTGGACGGCATAAAGGCTGTTTCCAATCCTTGTTTTGCAGGTGTAGACCTGAACGAAGGATTTGAGACGAAGCCTGGCATCAAAGATACCTCAAAACTTAAAGATTTCATCTCCTTATTGAGAAAATGATTTGAAGACAAAAATCAGGGAGAATATGAGAATCGCTATAATTGACAATTACGACAGCTTTACATATAACCTCGCACATCTCGTGAAGGCTATCGGTGTTGATGTTGACGTGTTGCGCAATGACTGTTTCGAACTCCACAGTCTGGCGGAATACGACAAGCTTTTGCTCAGTCCCGGTCCCGGCATACCGTCAGAGGCAGGGCTTCTTCTTGATGTGATAAGAGAATATGCCGGCAGGTTGCCAATCCTGGGAGTTTGTCTGGGCCACCAGGCTATAGCCGAAGTCTTTGGAGCAAAGATTGAGAATCTGTCGCATGTCTATCATGGTGTGGCTACGCCATGTGATATTATAGCAGATGATAGTCTGTTTGATGGCCTGCCAAGACGTATCGAGGTGGGACGTTATCATAGTTGGGTGGTCAGCAGAGAAGGCTTTCCTGAGTGTCTTGAGATTACATCTGTGAGCGATGACGGAAAGATAATGTCCTTCCGTCACCGTCATTATGCAGTGCATGGAATACAATTCCATCCAGAGAGTGTGTTGACACCGGATGGAAAGAGAATCATCGGGAACTGGTTGGGAGAATGATGCTGTTTGGTTGCATCCTTTGCAGTTTCCCGACAATCCTTATTCCGCCACAATCTTGAATCTTACTCTGAACGAATGCTTCATCTCGTCCCAGTTGGTGCCGAGCAGCACGAACTTTCCTATTTGTGCAGTAGAACGCACATGCTTTCCGATACAAGGACATGCGTCGTAGTCGCCGATGCGCACGATACGAAGGGTTTCCGATGCGTCGTCGGGCAGTCTGTCAAGCTGCACATCGTCGGGAACATGGTCTCTGTCCACAAATTCGAAAGTCACTGGCAGATCTTCGGCTATCAGCTCGTTCATCCTGCGTTCTATTTCCTTTTCCTCGTTGCGGTCGGGCTTGTGGTCAAGGATATAACTGATTTTGCTTTTCTTTCGCTCTATATGAGCGTTTCGTGATCGTTCACATCCGAACATCCTCATCATCGTCTGGTTGAGAAGATGTTCGGCGGTATGAGCCGGCGGAAACTCCTCTTTGTTGTGTGTATTCAGTTCGTAGTCCATAGATTATTATTGTTTGATTCTTTTTGATATCTTTATCACTCTGCCGCTCCATGCCTCCACTGAAAGATTCAGTGGGTCGGTGTCAGAAAGGGTGATGGTGATTTTCTCTCCGTTCAGCAGGTCGGTTCCTTCCATTATTCCTTGCTTCAGGTTGAGATAGTCGAAGGCGTGTTGCGGAATGTTTATCTTGCAGTCGCTGTTCTCGTCGCTGAAGTTGGCAAGTACTATCATCAAATCGTCTTCGTTGCTTCTTAAGAAAACGTATTTCCTGTCTGCATTGAAGTCTGCAGATGTTGGGTTTACATACATGAGGTCGAAGAACTTGCCTTCTGTTACGGCCTTTTCGTTGGTCGCAATGTTTAACACCTTCTTGTATGTGGCTTCGATTGATTTTTCCTCTTTTGTCAGTTGTCTTCTGCTTGAATATCCGTGTATCAGCGAGTCGACAGACCAGTAGTCGAATATTGTCGTTCTTCCGTCTCTTCCGCTGAATCCCTCTTCGTCCATTCCTCTCTCTCCATATTCCTGTCCGGCATAAAGCATGAACGGGTTGGTTCTCATAAGTGCGCTTGTCATGAGAGCCGGTATGCCTTTCCTGGCGTCGCCGGCAAAGAAGTCGCTTGCTATTCGCTGCTCGTCATGGTTTTCCAGGAAATAGAGCATGTGGTCGGCGATGTCGTCATTCGTTTGCCACTGTCTCGTGATATCAGTGGCGCTCCTGTGGCCGCATACCACGTCACGCAAGCTGTCATACATTCCCACCTTGTCGTAGAGATAGTCAAAACCGGCATTTATATATTCTCTGTATCTGCCGGGATTGTATACTTCGCCAATGAATTTCACGTTGTAATGTTTTTTCCTCACTTCCGTCGTGACCCATTGCCAGAAAGCAGACGGCACCATTTCAGCCATGTCGCATCTGAATGCGTCTACTCCTTTTCCTGCCCAGAATAGCAGTATGTCGAGCATCTTCTTCCAAGTGTCTGGAGTGGGGGAGAAGTGTGTGGATACTCCGCCGGCATCGCAGTAGTCCACGCCGTAGTTCAGCTTCACCGTCTCATACCAGTCGTTCCTGCCCGGTCTGTTTCCGAAGCAGTCGTTGCCTGTGGCTTTGGCTGGGAATTCCTCGTATGGTAGTTCTTCACCATGATAGAGATCGATGTCGGCTGCAAAACTCTGTTCCGGGCAGTAGTAGAAATTGTTTTGCGGAGAGAATTGCATTCCTGTATTGTCGTTCTCACCGAAGTCGGCAATGCCTTTTGGTTTTGCTGTCGATTTGTATTGTCGTGCCACGTGGTTGGGCACAAAGTCTATTATCATCTTCAAGCCGGCTTTGTGTGTGCGCTTTACGAGAGATTCGAATTCGTTCATTCGCTTGTCTACGTTAGTCGCCAGGTCTGGGTCGATGTCGTAGTAATCGGTTATGGCATACGGGCTTCCCGCATTTCCTTTCACCACAGCCGGATGTTGCCGTGGTATTCCGTATCGGGTATAGTCTGTTGTTGTGGCGTGTCGTATCACTCCTGTATACCATACGTGTGTGGCGCCAAGCTCCTTTATTCTGCGCAACACAGCTGGAGTGAATGCGTTGAGTTTACCGCATCCGTTGTCCGTCAGCGTACCGTTGTGTTTCCTTGTTGTATTCGTGTTTCCGAACAGTCTTGTGAAGATTTGGTAGATTATAGCTTTTTCCATAAGTTTTCCGTTTTATGCAAATTTACATATTATTTTCAAATTATCGCCAGAAGTAGGTACAAAAAAAGAGCCATAGGTGAAAAACCTATGACTCCTTATGCTGTTTAAGAGGTTGTTCTTACTGTATTCCGTGAGCGGCTACAGTCTTGTCGATACGGCCGATCATACCCTGAAGAGCTTTGCCAGGACCACATTCTGTGAAGTCGTCTGCTCCGTCAGCGATCATGTTCTTTACACACTCTGTCCAGCGTACAGAGCTTGTGAGCTGTGCGATGAGGTTCTTCTTGATGTCGGTAGGGTCAGTATGAGGCTTGCCGTCAACGTTCTGGTATACCGGACACTTAGGAGCGTGGATTTCGGTCTTCTCGATAGCTGCTTCAAGCTCATCCTTGGCTGGCTGCATGAGTGGAGAGTGGAAAGCACCACCTACCTTCAGCGGCAGGGCACGCTTTGCTCCGGCTGCCTTCAGTTTCTCGCATGCCTCGTTGATAGCCTCGATGTTTCCAGAGATAACGAGCTGGCCTGGGCAGTTGTAGTTTGCAGGCACTACCACGCAACCAGGCTTGCTTACTTCAGCACAGATTTCTTCGATCTTGTCATCGGCCAGACCTACGATTGCTGCCATTGTCGATGGAGCTGCCTCACATGCCTTCTGCATAGTCATGGCACGGGCGTAAACAAGTTTCAGACCATCTTCGAAGCTCAGTGCTCCAGCTGCTACGAGAGCAGAAAACTCTCCGAGAGAGTGACCTGCAACCATTGATGGCTGGAAAGCGTCGCCCATGCAGAGTGCGCTGATTACGCTGTGGAGGAATACTGCAGGCTGAGTAACCTTGGTCTGCTTCAGTTCCTCGTCTGTTCCGTTGAACATGATGTCGGTGATGCTATAACCGAGAATCTCGTTAGCCTTATCGAAAAGTTCTTTTGCCAATGGATTGTTTTCGTAGAGGTCCTTGCCCATACCTACGAACTGTGCTCCCTGTCCGGGAAATACAAATGCTTTCATTTTTATCTATATGTTTGTTTATAATTAAGCGCTGCAAAGTTACAAGTTTTTTGTCGGATAACAGGCATTTAGTAAACAAAAACGTGCATAATTAGTCTAAAATACCTTTTTCTTGGTAGATTATTGCTGGTTTAACTCGTTGGTGGGATTAATTTAGTGCACACATTAATCCTAATGTCGGTTTGTTGTTAAATGGGCACGCTGCTTTCCCAACTGTGGTACGCTGCTTGTCCCGGATGGGCAGAATTGCTGTCAGACAAATGCCCAATAAGTTCATTTTGTAATTCCAACCATCATGTCTTACTTTTGTTTCATTCTTGTTATGGAGCGTATAATAATCATGCTTGTCTTTGTCGTTTCATATATTTGTAATACTTTTGCATCCTGCAATCATACCTTTGCCGGTACGTGTTCAGGTATATTTTAAAAGCTGGAAAGATATATTATAGCAATCATTAATTCATTATTAAAATGAGAGAATACAAGACCTACGTTTTTGATTTGGACGGTACGCTGCTAAATACCATCAATGATTTGGCGGCAAGTGTTAACTTCGCATTGAAAGAATATGGAATGCCGCAGCATACGGTTGATGAAGTGAGAAACTTCGTAGGTAATGGAGTGAAGAAACTTATGGAGCGGGCTGTTCCCGATGGACTCGACAACCCATTGTTCGAGGATGCTTATGCCACATTCAAAAAACATTACTTGGAGCATGGACTCGACACAACAAAGCCATATCCGGGTATCGTGGATCTTCTTCGCGAACTGAAAAAGAGAGGAAAGAATATTGCAGTGGTGAGCAATAAATTCTATGATGCCACAGGTGAACTCGTGCGGCATTTCTTTGGAGAATATATTAAGGTGGCAATCGGTGAGAGGGAGAATATAAGAAAGAAGCCAGCTCCGGACACCGTGCTCGAAGCCTTCCGTCTGCTTGGTGTAGACAAAGAGGAAGCTGTATATATAGGTGACAGTGATGTTGATGTGAACACAGCAAAAAATGTCGGCATTCCATGCATCAGTGTTTTGTGGGGATTCCGTGACAAAGAATTCTTGATAGAGAATGGGGCTACGACATTTGTGGAAACTCCGCAGGAAATATTGTAGTTTCTCATTGACTTGTATTTGTCAACTGGTAGGCATTCTCTTCTTGGGCGATTCCTCTTGTGCGATTTGAGTGGCCGTCCGGCTTGACTTCAAATTTCTTTCAGTTCATCTACTTATATATAATAAAGGTGAAAAAAGTTTTAGTCATTTGGTGGAAAGACGATAATAGATTACTTTTGTCTGTATGAAAAAAATATTGTTTCTGATATTTTCCGCCATCCTTGCCTTGCCTTCGATAGTAATGGCTCAGGAGAATCTTGATGATATGAAGCAGGTGAAACCTAAGGATGTTTTGCAGGCAGATTCATTGGTAAGTCTTGAGATGAACAAAGACTGTATTCTCCCTCAATCGGTAGGGCCGCAGCCATACGCTCGCACAGAATATCTCGATAGAGGCAGACAGGATGCGGATACGTTGAATTTGCCGACTCTCAATATGAAAGGACAAGTGCCGCTCATGACTTATCCTTATGATGGGTGGTGGGGGTTCAACAACTGGACTCTCCATAAAGGTCTCAACGTGAATCTCGGTGCTTCCGTATTCGCAGCCTTTGGCAAAGGAGCCCCCAAGGGAGCAGGCTTCGCACAGGATTTGTCTATGATGTATGCTCTGCCGTTGACCAAACGGCTCACTCTTGCCATTGGCGGATGGGTGAGCAATGCATATTGGGCACACGACAGGTTTACAGATGCCGGTGTCAGCGCAGTTCTCGGATATAAATTTGATGAGCACTGGGAGGCATATGTCTATGGCAGAAAAAGCCTTGTAAACAAACCAATCCCATATCGCTTTTGTACGATGGACGACCTCGGCGACCGTATAGGCGCTGCCGTGAAGTATAATTTCAGTCCGAGTTTCAGCGTTCAGGTGTCTGTTTCTATGGGACAACGGGACTACAGAAATCCATATGGTGGAATGTTCGGTTCAGAACCGGATATGGGATTTGGAGGCATGAGGTGATTTGACTTGTAGTGTGTAGTTTACATTTTAGTGGATTTCACGTGTTTAATCGCAATTTTGTAAATGTGGCAAGGCCTGATTTCCTTTGCTAAAGCATTTTTTATAGTCAAAGTGTTTAAAATATTTTAAATACATCCTCTGTTCCTTTTGTTTCTAAACCATGTTTCTTATATTTGCAAAAGAAAATTAAAAGAAGAACGAAATATTATATAGAAATTTATGTTTGAGAATCTAAGTGACAGACTTGAGCGTTCCTTCAAGATACTGAAAGGAGAGGGAAAGATTACAGAGATTAACGTTGCAGAAACGCTCAAAGATGTACGTAGGGCATTGACGGAAGCGGATGTCAATTATAAGGTTGCCAAGACTTTTGTTGACACCGTAAAGAAGAAGGCGATGGGTATGAATGTGCTCACTGCCGTAAAACCAGGACAACTTATGGTGAAGCTCGTTCACGACGAGCTCGCTGAACTTATGGGTGGTGATGCTGCCGAGCTGAAGCTTCAGGGCAGACCATCAATCATCCTGATGTCTGGTCTTCAAGGTTCCGGTAAGACAACTTTCAGTGGAAAGCTTGCCAATATGCTCAAGAAGAAACAACACAAGAATCCGTTGCTCGTGGCGTGCGACGTTTATCGTCCTGCCGCTATTCAGCAGCTCAAGGTCGTTGCAGAGCAGATCGGTGTTCCTGTGTATTCAGAAGATGGAAACAAGAATGTCGTAGAGATTGCCAACAATGCCATAAAGGAGGCTAAGGCAAAGAGCTACGATGTCGTTATTATAGATACCGCCGGTCGTCTCGCCGTTGATGAAGAGATGATGGACGAGATAGAAAGACTGAAGAATGCCGTCAATCCCGACGAGACACTCTTCGTTGTTGACTCCATGACCGGTCAGGATGCCGTGAATACGGCAAAGACATTCAATGACCGTCTTGATTTTGACGGTGTCGTTCTGACAAAGCTCGATGGTGATACACGCGGTGGTGCGGCATTGAGTATCAGAACGGTTGTGACAAAGCCTATCAAGTTTGTCGGAACTGGTGAGAAGATGGAGGCAATCGATGTTTTCCATCCGTCACGTATGGCTGACCGTATCCTCGGAATGGGAGATATCGTCAGCTTGGTTGAGCGTGCTCAAGAGCAGTTTGATGAAGAGGAGGCAAAACGTCTTCAGAAGAAGATTCAGAAAAACAAGTTCGACTTCAACGATTTCCTCGGACAGATTCAGCAGATCAAGAAGATGGGTAATCTGAAAGACTTGGCTTCGATGATTCCGGGTGTGGGAAAAGCAATCAAGGATGTGGACATCGATGACAATGCTTTCAAGGGTATCGAGGCGATAATCCTCAGTATGACTCCAAAGGAGCGCACTAATCCGGAACTCCTGAATACGAGTCGCCGCCAGCGCATCGCCAAGGGATCTGGAACGAATATCCAGGACGTGAACCGTCTGATAAAGCAGTTCGACCAGACTCGCAAGATGATGAAGATGGTGACTGGCTCGAAGATGACACAGATGATGAACGCCATGAAGCACATGAAGGGCGGAATGCCAGGAATGCCGGGTGGTATGCCTAAGATGTGATAGGCAGGAGTTTTAATTAAGAAATTACAAAACTTACATATAAACAAGATATGCAGTTGATTGACGGAAAGGCTACAGCGGCGAAAATCAAGGAAGAGATTGCCGCTGAAGTGAAAGATATAATGGCAAAGGGAGGTAAACAGCCTCATCTTGCCGCTATTCTCGTGGGTCACGATGGCGGTAGCGAGACGTATGTAAAGAACAAGGTTCTCGCTTGTGAAGCTTGCGGATTCAAAAGTTCACTGATACGTTTCGAAGAGAATGTGAGCGAGGAGGAACTCCTTGATACAGTGAAGAAACTGAATGACGATGCTGATGTTGACGGTTTTATCGTTCAGCTCCCGCTCCCCAAGCATATTGATGAGCAGAAGGTAATCGAGGCTATCGACTATAGAAAAGATGTTGACGGATTCCATCCAGTCAATGTGGGTAGAATGGCGATAGGTCTGCCTTGCTTCATCTCAGCCACACCGCTCGGCATACTGACATTGCTTCAGCGTTATAATATCGAGACGTCTGGCAAGAAATGTGTTGTTCTCGGCAGAAGCAACATCGTAGGCAAGCCTATGGCACAGTTGATGATGCAGAAGCAGTATGGTGACTCCACGGTGACTGTATGTCACAGCCATTCCAAGACTCTCAAGGAGGAATGTCGCGAGGCTGACATCATAATTGCAGCCATCGGCAGACCGGACTTCGTTACTGCTGACATGGTGAAGGAGGGTGCCGTAGTAATCGATGTCGGTACCACACGTGTGCCGGACGCTACACGCAAGAGCGGATTCCGTCTTAATGGAGACGTGAAGTTCGATGAGGTCTCTCCAAAATGCTCTTTCATCACTCCTGTTCCTGGCGGAGTAGGACCGATGACTATCTGCTCGCTCATGAAAAACACTTTGGCGGCAGGTAAGAAGGAGTATTACAAATGATAATAAGACAGAACAAAATAATTCTATATCATGACGGCAGAAGAATTTTACATGGAAGGAAGGGAGTTTCAGCGTGCTGGAAACTGGCAGGAGGCTATCCGCTGCTATAATGAAGCGATAGCTCTAGATGCAGAATGCGCTGCCGTTGAGGCCAAGAGGATGGTTATGGACATCCTCAACTTCTACAACAAGGATATGTACAACCCATAAACATGATGTGGGTTTGTGCATTTTCTTGTGACTGATGAAAGAAAAATTTAGACTAAAATATTTTATAAGCTTAAGGCGATGGACATGAGGAGACGGGTTATCTCCTGTAGTCCTTAACTGTTACCCTTTAATTTAATTTAGAAAAGACATGGGCAAAATCAAAGGATCAATTGTAGTTAACACAGACCGCTGCAAAGGCTGCTCTCTGTGTGTTGTAGCTTGTCCTAAGGATGTAATCGCATTGTCTGACAAACATGTCAATGTGAACGGTTATCCTTATGCCGTGGCTGTACGCCCCGATGATTGTATCGGTTGTGCGTCGTGTGGTATCGTATGTCCTGATGGATGTATCAGTGTTTACAAAAAACGTATGGAGGATTAAGCAATGGCAGAAAAAGAAATTCTTTTAATGAAAGGAAATGAGGCTATCGCTCACGCAGCAATCCGTTGCGGATGTGATGCTTATTTCGGTTATCCTATCACACCTCAGAGTGAGGTGATCGAGACTCTTGCAGAGCTCAAGCCATGGGAGACAACTGGTATGGTAGTTCTCCAGGCTGAGAGTGAGGTGGCATCCATCAACATGGTTTATGGAGCGGCAGGTGCAGGTAAGAAGGTATTCACTTCTTCATCAAGCCCTGGTGTAGCCCTTATGCAGGAGGGAATCTCTTATATGGCAGGTGCTGAGCTTCCAGGTGTATTCATCAACGTGCAGCGTGGTGGTCCTGGTCTGGGAACTATCCAGCCTTCACAGAGTGACTATTTCCAGTCTACTCGTGGTGGTGGTAATGGTGACTATTATGTTATCGTTCTCGCTCCATCTTCAGTTCAGGAGATGGCAGACTTCATGGATCTCGCTTTCACACTTGCATTCAAGTATCGCATGCCAGCGATGATTCTTAGCGACGGTGTTATCGGTCAGATGATGGAGAAGGTGGTATTGCCACCAGTTAAGCCACGTCGTACCGAGGAGGAAATCAAGAAAGAATGTCCTTGGGCTACATTCGGCCGCACACCAGACCGTAAGCCAAACATCATCACTTCTCTTGAGTTGCAGCCAGAGGTCATGGAAATCCGTAACCAGAAGCTTCTCAAGAAGTATGAGCTGGTAAAGGAGAATGAGATTAGATATGAGACTTCACAGTGTGAGGATGCTGACTATCTGTTTGTTGCATTCGGTAGTGCAGCCCGTATCTCAGAGAAGGCAATGGAGCTCGCTCGCGAGGCTGGCTTGAAGGTCGGACTCTTCCGTCCTATCACATTGTGGCCTTTCCCGGAGAAGCAGCTTGAGGCTCTTGCTAAGGGCAAGAAGGGTGTTCTCTCTGTTGAGATCAACGCCGGCCAGATGGTAGAGGATGTACGTCTCGCTACCCACGGCACTGTGCCAGTAGAGCATTTCGGCCGTCTTGGTGGTATCGTTCCAGATCCAGAGGAGATTGTAAACTCTCTGAAAGAGAATATCAAGAGCGGAAGATTTAATGGCTAATCTTTAATTTTGAAACAGCATGAAAGAAGATATAATTGCACCAGAGAATCTGGTATATGAAAAACCGTCGTTGATGAACGACACTCCTATGCACTACTGCCCAGGTTGCTCTCATGGAGTTGTTCATAAGCTCGTTGCAGAGGTTATCGAAGAGATGGGCATGCAGGACAAGGCTGTAGGTGTAAGCCCGGTAGGTTGCTCTGTATTCGCATATCGTTATATTGACATCGACTGGTCTGAGGCTGCTCACGGACGTGCTCCTGCAGTTGCTACTGGTATCAAGCGTTGCTGGCCAGACCGTCTCGTGTTCACATATCAGGGTGATGGTGACTTGGCTTGTATTGGTACAGCTGAGACAATCCACGCACTGAACCGTGGTGAGAACATCACTATCATCTTCATCAACAATGCCATTTATGGTATGACTGGTGGTCAGATGGCTCCTACTACATTGCTCGGACAGAAGACTGTAACTTGTCCTTATGGCCGTACACCGGAGCTTCACGGATACCCATTGAAGATGACAGAAATCGCTGCCACACTTCAGGGTACATGCTATGTTACACGCCAGAGCGTTGACACAGTAGCAGCTATCCGTTCAGCAAAGAAGGCTATCCGCAAGGCTTTCGAGGCTTCTATGCAGGGCAAGGGCTCAAGCCTCGTAGAGATTACAAGTACATGTAACAGTGGTTGGAAACTCTCTCCTGTAAAGGCAAACGAGTGGTTGCGTGAGAAAATGTTCGAATTCTATCCGAAAGGAGACCTTAAAAATACTATAGACGAATGAAAAAAGAAATAATCATATCAGGATTTGGTGGTCAGGGTGTTCTTTCCATGGGTAAGATCTTAGCTTACTCTGGTCTTATGGAAGACAAGGAAGTAACATGGATGCCAGCTTACGGACCAGAGCAGCGTGGTGGTACTGCCAACGTTACTGTAATCGTAAGCGATGAGCGTATTTCATCACCAGTGCTCAGCAAGTATGACATTGCTATTGTACTCAACCAGCCATCACTCGACAAGTTCGAGTCTCGCGTTAAGCCAGGTGGTATCCTCATCTACGAGGGAAATGGTATCATCAACCCCCCAACCCGCACCGACATTGACATCTATCGCATCGATGCTATGGACAAGGCTGCAGAGCTCAAGAATACCAAGGTGTTTAATATGATCGTACTTGGTGGTATGCTCAAGGTTTCTCCTGTGGTTAGTGAGAATGGTGTTGAGAAGGCTCTATTCAAGACTCTTCCTGAGCGTCACCACAAGTTGATTCCTCTGAACATGGAGGCTATCAAGATTGGTGGAGACATCATGCAGAAGCAGTAATATTTCAACTTCTTATATAACAAAATGGGGGTATGTCGTATTTGGCATACCCTCATTTTGTAGTATTTTGAGTTTGCTTGGCTTTTCGTCAAGTAATACTGCTTGTTTGGTTGCTATAGAATATTTGTTTTCTTCTTCCTTAAGCTATACTTTCCGTGCTTGTCAAACACGAGCCAGTATAGCACAGGCAGGATTGTGGCTATGAGAACCATCGAGATTAGTGTGCCGAAGAATATCACAGCACCCATTGGCGACCATAACGTGTTGTTTTCCAACATCATCGGCAATACGCCCACTGAGGCTGCTGCTGATGTGAGGAAGATAGGGCGCATGCGTCGCTCGCCGGCTTGGAAGGCGGCATCGCGTATTGACAGTCCCTTGTCGCGTCGGAGTTCCTCGGCATAGTCGAGCATGATGATACCGTTGCGCACAAGTATTCCCATCAGACTGACAACACCCAATACACATGTCAGGCTGACGTCATATCCCGTGATGAAGAGTCCTATGGCTGCTCCGAAGATGCAGAGCGACATTGAAGAGAGATTTACCAATGCCAGACTGATGCGTTTGAAATGGAAGAGGAGAATGAAGAATATCACCAGTATCGCAACCATCACTCCCGATATCACTTGCGGCATGGTTTCAGCATCTTTTTCCGACATACCTCCTACTTCCCATGTGAGATCCGGGTCGAGTGAGAGTCCGGCAACCTTTGTCTTTAGCTCTTCAGACAGCTTGTTGGCGTTATATCCTCGTAATGGTTCGCCCACGATAGATATTGTGCGGACACCATTACGGCGTATTATGCTGCCGTCATGCCAGTCAGGTGAAATCTTTGCCAACTGCCGTAGCGGTACGCTGGCTGTTCCACCCATTACGGGGATGTATTCATTTGCCAAATCACTGTCGTTTTCCGATTTCAGAACCATTTTCACCGGGTAATCGCCTTCCCAGAGAGTAGACATCGGTAAACCACTGCCGAAATGAATTGCCAGGTCAGCAGAGAGGATAGTCTTGTTCACACCCAGTCTGTTTGCCTCTGTAGCATCCGGTGTAACCCTTATTCCAGGCTGCGGTTCCTCGTAATTTGTTCGTATCAGGTTTATTCCCTCCACCTCATGCATGCAGGCGGCAATCTGTTTGGCAGCCTTTTTCAGGTCGCTGATACTGTCGCCGCTCACTCTTATCTCGATGGGATAAGAAGCAGAATTATAGTCCATCTGCTTGAAGCGGATATAGCAATTCGGGAAATAGTTGGAATAATGGTCGGCATACTTGTTGAGCACCTCCTCCGTAGCATCATTGCTCACGGTATTTACAATGAACTGTGCGAAGTTTGGTCCGCCAATCTGTGGAGCGTATGTAGTGTGAAAACGTGGCGATCCTTGTCCGATAAACATCGTTACGGCAGTCACTTTAGGGTCTCGTTTCAGAATATTAGCCATGGAGTCGGCTATAATGGATGTATTTTCAGCTGTCGTACCGTTGGGAAGATAGAATTCAACGGCAAACTGGTTGCGCTCTGCGATAGGCATCATTCGCTGTGGCAGTTTCACGAATATCATGGCTCCAGTGGCAACCAGAGCGGCTCCTATGACAAGCGTGGTGCGTGGAAAGGCAAAACAACGGTTCAACAACCACGTATATCCCGTTTGCAGATAGTCAAGAGGTTTCTTCTTTGCGTTAGGTTTCGGTGTGCTGGATATGCCTTGGTGTATCACGATATATTGCAGATAAGGAGTAAGCAGCAGTGATACTGTCAGCGAAATGCTCAAGATGATGAACATCGCCCATGGGAACGACTGCACGAAATCTCCCATATCACCGTGCATGGTGAACAGAAACGGGAAAAAGGTCAGTGAGATGCTCAGTGTGGCAGATAGCACCGACATGAAGAATTCTCTCGGGGCTGCTATGGCAGCATGCCATCGAGACATGCCGTGTCCCAGTTTTTCCATGTAGTTGTCAATAATCACCACGGAGTCGTCTACTACCATTCCCAATGTCACTATGAGTGCCGCCAGTGTCACAGTGTTCAGTTCCATGCCGAAGAGATAGAAAATGCCGACCGACGAGAATATGGTAATTGGAATGCTGAGGGCAGAAACCTCAGCCACGCGTCTTGGCATCAGCAGGATGACCACAATGATGACCGAAATGACCGAGATGAGCAGTTCCTGCAGAAAGTTCATCACCGATTCGTTCACCACTTTGCTTTGGTCGGTGATGGTGGCGATATGCACATCCTTTGGCAAGGTCTCCTCAAACTCGTCCAATGCCTTGTAGACATCATTTCCCATCTTCACGATGTCGTTTCCTGGTCGCATCTCGATAGACAGGAGCACACATTTGTTGCCATTGCTCTTGATGTATTTCTCCTGTTTCGGGTATTCCCTCGTTATGCGTGCAATGTCTTTGAGCCTCACGATGTTGCCTTTCGGGTCGGAATATACAATCTGTTCCGCCACATCACGCTCGTTGTTGTAGGAGTCGGTGATATGGATAGGCAGAGTTAGATTGCCCATGTCCAGACTTCCGCTAATGGTGGTGAATCCCTGAAGCGCCAGTTCGTTGAGTATCTTGAAGGGGCCGATGCCATATTTCGACAGCTTGTTCTGGTCCAGATAAATGCTTATCTGTTCGTTCTGCAAACCGTATGTCCGGAGGTTGGATATGGCGTCGATGCGTCGGAGCCTGTCTTTCAGGTTGTCTATATAGGTGTTTAGTTCCCGGTAAGTCTTCTGTTTGCTTTCAATCGTTATGAGCAAAGCCGATGTCTCGGCAATATCGTCTACCGCCTGCAATGCGATTACTCCAGAAGGCAGTGAAGACTTGAATGCCTGCAGTCCATGTTTGAACTTGCTCCAGAAAGCATCTTTGTCTTCCACATAGTCGTTCAGTTCCATGAATGCAATCAGCATGCCGTCTTTGCTCTGTGTGTATGTCTTCTTTTTGTTCACCTCTTTATATCCGAAGATGAAATTCTCCAGAGGTTTCGCCACCCGTTCTTCCACCTCTGCCGATGTGGCGCCCGGATATACTGCTACGCATGCACCTTGGCGTACCGTGAACTGCGGCATCTCCTGCTTCGGCATCGTGGCGAGTCCCAGTATTCCCAGGAGCACGAGCATTCCCATAAGCAATATCACGATATTGTGGTTACACATCGCAGCCTCTATGAATGACCGTTTTATCACCCGGTTAGGTTTCCTCGTGAGGCGCGCTTTGATGTGTTCCCGAAGGGCAGTGTCCTTCTTCTTCGCCTTTTTGTCCATGTCCATGTTATTTCCTTTCCGTCATTATCTGTCCATACCCTTGCCGGTGTCCACTCTCATTCCCTCAGACACCTTCTGCTGGCCGTTTACTATAACTTGGTCGCCTGGTTTCAGTCCAGACAGGATTATAATCCCGTCCCCTTCGAAGTCGCCGGTCTCCACACGCTGCTGATGCGCCTTCCCGTCTACTACAGTCCAAACGAATCTAGAATTGTCCACATCCAGTTCTATGCTTTGTGGTGGCACGATGATATGCGCCTGTTCTTTTGTTGCGCCGCCCGTAACGTTGGCGTTGCACACCATGCCGGGGAGAAGACGCCCATGAGTGTTGGCGATACCCACTTTTATGTCATAAGTATGTGATATGGGATTGGCGTCGATGCCCTTTTCCGAAACCGTTCCATAGAATACGGCATTGTCAAGTGCAGCAACCGTCAGTTTCACCTTGTCGCCGATGCGTAGATGTGATATCTCGCTTTCAGGAACAGAAACCTTCGCGTTTACCTGTTCCACATCAGCCAACTTCAGTACGGGTTGTCCTGGCAGGACGTACGTTCCCAAATCCGCATTCTTTGAGGCTATCACTCCGGCAAAAGGAGCCGTGAGCGTGGTGTGCGACAGTTGTTGGCGGGCTATGCTCTCTGCCGCTTTCGCCTGTTCCAGTTTGCTTTCAATATCCACCCATTGCAGTTCGGAAATCGTTCCTGCCTTATGCAGGGGCAGAAATCTCCTATATGCGTCTTCCGCCTGCTTCAGAGCAGTCATCGTACTTTTGTGAGCCTCCCTCACTGTGGTCGGGTTTATGGTGGCGAGCACTTGTCCTTTGCTCACTCTGTCTCCCTCATCCACTCTTATGGAAGTGATGTTGCCGGCAATCTCGAAACTTAGTGTTGACCCTATTTTTTCTTCTATAGTCCCGACATAATCTTTAGTTTCTCCAAGCGCTGTACTGCCCACGGTGATAGTCTCCGTTTTGATTGTCTTCTGCTCCTTCTTCTTCGCTTGTTTTGAGCATCCTGTCAGTAGTAATCCGCCGACAATAAATGCCACAAGCCATCCTGTAACTGTATTTTTCCTTTTCATCTCAATGTCAAATTTATACCTCAAATAATTATATGATGTTCAATAATGCAAAGGTATGTCTTTTATGCGGAAGCAAAATGCCGTGCTGGGATAAAAAATGTAAAAAGGGAAACGAAAGACGTGGTTTCCGTCACCAAATCCGGCAGCAGTCCCCGATTTGGTTTTAATAATTATTGTGGAGATTATAAAACAAAAAGAGGCATTTACTTTCGTAAACACCTCTTGATGAAATCTAATTCTTAGTGACTCCGACAGGATTCAAACCTGTAACCTTCTGATCCGTAGTCAGATGCTCTATTCAGTTGAGCTACGGAGCCATATTTCTGAATTGCGAGTGCAAAGGTAAGGGTTTATTTTTAATCTGCAAAATATCCGTGGACTTTTTTTGAAAATCACTTCATTTTTGATTTCTATTTTACATATTCCGCTCAATCTTGTCAGAAATATACTTTTTTGTGATGAAGAAATATGACAATGCTGCAATAATGCTGCTTGTCAACAAGATGTAGTAAATATTGTCTGTTGTAAACTCGCAGACAGGGTTTTGTGGGGCTTCGGTCATCAAGCTTGTGAATAATCCGATGCTTATTCCCAATTCCAGAGTCAGGAAATATGTGCTCAAGGCAGAGCCGCGCTGACAATGGTCTGCAGTCTCGATGAAGCATGAATGATGTACAGACATCAGTATCGTTGCCGCCGCTCCTGATGCCACCATACAGATGAGATGCAGCAAGGGATTTACTGTCAATGCCCTTATTGCCAGAATCAGCGATGCCGCAAGCAGCGCATAGCCAATGGTCGGCAGCATTGTAGTGGTGTGATTTCCGCCGCAGAGAGTGAATTTGCATTTCGTGGTCTGTGATTTGCGGAAGAAGATGATGTATATTGCCAATATTGCCAGCAGAATACCAGCCAATATGCCGGCAAACTCTTTCATTTGTCTTATGCAGATGATCACGGTTCCTATTACTATGCCGATGGCGATGTTCGGGATAATGATCGGCAGACTTGACACCACGAAGAAACGGTCGCATGACATTCTCTTCAGGGTTTCTTCCGGGGCCTTGAACGGGAACTTGATGCTCGACATTATATATATCGCGATGAAACAAGATGCCATGGCGGTATACAGTACATTCTGTATGTTGGATTCTATCACCATCAGCAGTCCGATTGACCCTCCGGCAGGAATTGCCGCCAGATGCGTCCATGCCATGATGGTGTTTGCTTTTGTGCGGTGGTCAGAGTCACAGCAGTCTATTGTCAGCGTGCTGCTGAGAATCATCAGCGACAAACCGAAGAAAGCCCCCATCAACCCCCTTGTCGCGAGGAGGAAGACGGGACTTTCCTGTATTATTCCTTTGAGCAGGAATTCATCCATCAGATACGTCGTTGCCAGAATTGTCAGCGCCATACATGCCGTTGACAATATGCAGACTTTGTTGCGTCTGTATCTCTGGATGAGATATGAACAGAATAAGCCAAAGGCGAATACCGATACTCCCGGCATTCCCGTCCATGATGCTATCTGTGTCTGTGATAGTTCCAGGACAGAAGACAGAATCTCCGGCATTGTCGGAATCAGCATATACATTGCCGCGGCAATGAAAAATGTAGAAGTAGTCAGTTTCCAGAAGTCAGTATGCATTTGGCGTTGTTTTAGTTAATATCAATACGATTCCTCGCTGTTGGGGAAATCGCTGCTCTTCACATCTCTTATGTAGTTGCCTATGGCGTCGGTCATGACAGTGTTGAGGTCGGCATATCTGCGCAGGAATTTAGGACTGAATCCCTTTGTCATTCCGAGCATGTCGTCCACCACGAGAATCTGTCCGTCGGTTCCGTTTCCGGCTCCAATACCGATTGTAGGGATGGTCAGTTCCTTGCTCACCTTTGTGGCAAGACTTGCCGGCACCTTCTCGAATACCACAGAGAAGCATCCTGCTTCCTGGAGCAGCAAAGCGTCAGAAGCGAGTTTCTCAGCCTCAGCCTCCTCTTTTGCACGCACGGCATAAGTACCGAATTTGTTGATGCTCTGCGGAGTCAGTCCGAGGTGTGCCATAACAGGGATGCCGGCATCCAATATACCCTTCACAGTATCAATGATTTCCACTCCGCCCTCAAGTTTCAGAGCGTCGCATCCGCTTTCCTTCATTATCTTGATGGCGTTTTTCACGCCCTCTTTTCTGTCCACCTGATAGCTTCCGAACGGCATGTCGCATACCACGAGAGCTCTTTTTACTGCTCTTGCCACGGCACTTGCGTGATAGATCATCTGGTCTATCGTAATAGGTAGGGTAGTGCTGTTGCCCACCATCACGTTAGAGGCAGAGTCGCCTATCAGAATACCGTCGATACCGGCACCGTCAACGATACCAGCTGTGGTAAAGTCGTATGACGTCAACATTGAGATTTTCTCTCCACGCTCCTTCATTTCGATGAAACGATGGGTCGTAACCTTTCGGTTGTCGCTTACTAAATAACCTGACATTTTCTTTTCTTGTTTTTTATTTCTTTAATTGGTTTATACTCATTATTATGTTCATCAGGCATCTTGTCCCAATGATTTCATTATTCCTTCGTAACTCAAGCCTGTGTAATCGTCAACAACGGTGTCTGAGTATGGTTCTATTGCCTCATGGGAGTTTGTCGTTGCAAATCCCACTACGAACATTTTTGCAGCCCTTCCTGATTTCAGTCCGTTGAAGCTGTCCTCCAGAACCACGCATTCGTCAGAAGTCAGTCCGAAACGCTCTGCGGCTTTCAGATAGCAGTCTGGCGACGGTTTGCTCTCGTCGAAGTCTTCCGAAGTTAGAATCTCGTCGAAATACCCCTTGAACTCCGGGTGCTTGGCATACACGTTCTTCATCTTCATCACGTTGGAACTTGTCACGACGGCAGTCTTTACGCCGTTCTTGCGTATGTTCTTTACGAAATCCTCAAAGCCTCTGACGTATTCAAACTTCATCTCGTCTTCAAACCTGTCGAGCCTTCTTGTTATCTCTTCCTGCACCGATGGGTCTGGGAAGTATTTGTCGTATATCTCCACAAGGGTCTGCCCCTTGATGAGCTTTTCCATCTCGTGGCTTCCTGGATAGTATTCCTTGAATTGGTTGCCCCAGAATATCGTGTATTGCGGTTCGGTGTCGAACACTACGCCGTCAAGGTCGAACAGGGCACCTCTGAACTGTCTTTTATTCATTATTTTTCGATTCATTTTTCTTATAAGTCTGCAAAAGTACTAAAAAATATATTAACACTTGAATTTTGTACGTATAAAATCGCTTTTGTAGGTTTTTCCTTAACTTCCAATGATCATTGTTACGTTAATTGCATCAAATTTCAATTACTTGCAGTCGTATTTTTGCCAGTCGTCTCTACCTTGTCTTTATTCCGGAAACAGCTGACTTTCATTTGTCAACCGAACCGTGAATGAGTGTTCTATATAGCACATCAGGTGCTGACTATTTGTAAATTGCGAAATATTGCCGTATGTTCCAAAATTCGCATTTATTATACATAAAGTCGGAAATCTGCACAAACGACAAAAAAATGTGTAGTTTGGCTTTGTTTCAAAAGTCCTTTGATGTATTTTTGCACAAAAATTATAAGTTTATGCAGTTACTTAAAAATTTTAACACCTTAATTAATCGTTTGCAGTCATTGGAAAACAGAAAAAAAGTAGTACTTGTTTGCCCAAATGACTCACATACTGAATACGTGATTAACCGCGCCTTGGAAGAAGGTTTCGTTGATTTCACCCTCGTGCTTGGAGGTACGAGAGCACCGTTCATCGACCGCTTCCTTGCAGACTATCCTGATCATGTTACCGTTCATGAGACAGCCACACCTGACGATGCCGCAGCCTATGCCGTGAAGCTCGTTCACGATGGTGGAGCTGATGTTCTTATGAAGGGTACCCTCAATACCGACAATCTCCTGCGCGCTGTGCTCAACAAGGAATATGGTCTTCTGGAGAAGGGCCATGTGATGACACACGTGACAGTTGTAGAGATACCATCATACGACAAGCTTCTCGTTTTCTCAGATGCTGCCGTTTGCCCACGTCCAACCGACGAGCAGTTCAAGGCTATCCTTGGTTATGTTCTCGGAGTTTGCCGCAGTCTCGGTGCCGAAAGCCCGAAGGTTGCCCTTATCCATTGCACAGAGAAGGTGAGCGAGAAGTTCCCACACACATTGAGCTATGAGTCAATGAAGGAGATGGCACGCAATGGCGAGTATGGCGACTGCTGTGTTGATGGTCCTATGGATGTCAAGACAGCCTGCGATTCAGACAGTGGTGCAATCAAGGGCATCAGCTCTCCTGTAGTAGGAAACGCCGATGCTCTGATTTTCCCGAACATCGAGTCCGGAAATGTATTCTACAAGACTCTCACCTTGTTTGCCAAGGCAGAGACAGCCGGAATGCTTTGCGGAACAACCGCTCCTATCGTAGTGGCTTCAAGAGCCGACAGCGGAGAGTCTAAGTTCAACAGCCTTGCCCTTGCTTGTTTGGCAGACAAGGTTAACAAGTAATCAATATTACAAAACTATACAATATTAACTTAATGAAAATACTTGCTATCAACCCAGGTTCCACTTCTACCAAGTTGGCTATTTATGAAGATGGAAAACAGGTTTGGGCCGGTGGTGCCCATCACGACCTCAATGAAATCGCTCATTTCCATCAGACGATAGATCAGTATGAGTATCGTAAGGAGTTCATCGTGAAGCGTCTGAAAGACGAGGGTATCGCTATGGATTTTGATGCTGTTATGGGTCGTGGCGGTCTGCTTTGCCCACTCAAGGGTGGAGTTTATGCTGTCAACGAGAAGATGAAGCACGACCTGCTTCATACCAAGCACGACCATGTGTGCAACCTCGGAGCTATCATTGCCGACGAGATTGCCAAGGAGTGTGGTTGTCCTGCTTTCATCGCAGACCCTGTCGTAGTAGACGAGTTCCAGTTGAAATCCCGCGTTTCCGGCGTTCCAGGCATCAAGCGTGAGTCAATCTTCCATGCTCTCAACCAGAAGGCTGTTGCCCGCCGTTACGCCAAGTCTATCGGCAAGAAATACGAAGAGCTCAATCTTATCGTTGTCCACTTGGGAGGTGGTATCTCAGTAGGTGCCCATCGCAAGGGACTCGTGATTGATGTCAACAACGCCCTCAACGGTGAAGGTCCTATCTCTCCGGAGCGTGCCGGAACAGTTCCTTCAGAGGCATTGGCTACTTTGTGCTTCAGCGGCAAATATACCCTCAATGAAGTTAAGAAGATGCTCCATGGCAAGGCTGGTCTTGCAGCATATCTTGGTACATCAGATATGATTACCATCGAAGAGAAGGCTATTGAAGGCAAGGAGCCATACAAGACTCTCGTTGCAGCTATGGATTATACCGTGGCAAAGGAGATCGGAGCGATGTTCGTTGCCTTGAAGGGACAATGCGACGCCATTATCCTTACAGGTGGTATAGCATACAGCGATTATTGCGTTGCCGACATCAAGGAGCAGATAGAATATCTTTGTAAGGTAGTCGTTTTGCCGGGAGAGAACGAGATGGAGTCGTTGGCAGAGAATGCTTTCGGAGCATTGACCGGCGAACTTCCTGTTCTGACCTACACAGGCGTTTCTTGCGCAGAGGAGATTCCTGGTATGGCTGAGGCTTAACTGGAGTTTCTTTTCCGTAGATTTTTCATATATTCCGAAATCGGTAATTAAGGCTTGCCGGGATTCTGGTCCTGAGGATAATGCAAGGTTGGTTTTTTACAGATTTGGGATAAAAAATAAAAACAGCTTTCTTCACAGAGAGCTGTTTTTTGATTCAATAGGTATTAGCTTCTAAGGTAAAAAGATTGTATTCAGGATAACTGTTGCAAATTTATAGCGTTTTTGGCTTGTAACAAAATAAATTTATATGTTACATAGCAGGTTTTTGCTGTTTCTTGCCGTTTTAACTTACTTTTTGTAAGCATTATGGATTTTCTTTGTCTTAGAGCCTGTCTGAGCCATGTGAAACATCGGTTTGATGCATGTCAAGACGAAAAACGCAACTCAAACGTTATTGCCTGAGTTGCGTTATTCATTGTCAGTTGAGATGAGGCTTATAATTCTATGCCTATCTTTCTCATTACTTCCTGCTCCTTCTGTCCGTAGCTGGTTAGAGCCTGGAAACCAAGAGAGCTGCGTTTCAGGTTGTGCAGGCGATGCAGTTCTTCGTGATACTCTTTGGCAATGATCTCACAGAAGAATATTTTGGAGAACCCAACGTCAGTAAGCGTGTTGCCGGCAGAAAGCATCTTCCCCTCTTCTATGTTTGAAACATCGTCAAGACGGAGGAACTGTTTCCCCTTGTCATCCTCGTATGCTGTAAGCAGAGCGTCATCCTTACGGGCAGGACAGATGAAGATTGGTTTGCTCTGTGCATACATCTTGTATGAACTGCCTCTGCTCTTGTCTGTCAGCTGGTCCATAGGAATCCTGTTCACCTTGCCGTCTTCATATACGACAATCAGACTGCCCTCAAGTTCATCGTCATGAATGGCGAGCGTCAGGATGCCGTCCTCCCATTCCACTTCGTCCAGCATGCACCAGTTTCCGATTGATTGTATGCGCAGATAGCAGGAAGTGTCAATGCCATAGCCGTCAACCCAGTTTTCTGTGATGTTGCTTCTCAGTTCACTTGTGCCGATTATGTCGTCAGGCAATGCCTTTGTCTTGATTTTGACCGTCTGCTCCTTCTTTTCCTCCTGCTCGGCAGTTTCCTGAACATCGTCTTCTTCTTCCGGTTCCGACACTCTTGTGTCGTATTGGGCGAAGTTTCGTTCCTTCATGATGTCTATCAGTTGCGACTGGTCGATGAGATGTGTTGAAGACCCTTCCCGCAGATAGAAATTGTTGTCGAGCCGCAAAGGAATCGGAGTCTTGCTTGCAGCCACCTTGATGGCATATATCCAGTGCTTGCCTGCCTCAGGATGCTCAATGACGACAGAGGCGTTTACCGAATCGCCGAGAGAAGTGCGAATCTGGTTTCTGACATAGAGGTCGAACTTGTCTTTGCTCTCTTCAAAGAATTCCAGGTCGTCGGCAAGACCCTTGGCGGTGCCTGTGTCGTAGACACCGAGATAGAGGGTTCCACCGTATGCGTTTACCATGCCGCAGATCACCTTCATGATGTTGAACGTCTGTTGTTTGATATCCGCACGCATATTGTTGTTTGGAGGGAACACGATGGATGTCTTGAACTCTGTGGTCTGGTTCTCTTCTCCGAACGAGTAGATTTGCGGAAGTTCTACGTTCACGTTCAGAACGCCCCTTATCTTGTTTATGATTGCCTTCTGGTGCTCCTGCAGTCCAAAGCCTTCCGCCATGTTGTATGACAGCATCAGACGTGAGAGCTTGCTGAGAATGTTGTCAGGTTCGTTGTCGTTCACCATGCTCCACAGATACGGGTTCTTGTCTTGCTGTCCGAAGCAGTTCACGATTCTCATTTCCGAGAGGCGCTGCTTGAGGATAGGGAATTTTTCAACGATGTCGCCGTAGTCATTGCCCAGTGCTTCAAGTTCCTCGTCGTTTATCTTGCCATTCTCGCCATAGTCTTCCAGTATGCTGAGGAAGTGCTGCCTTTGTTCCAGATATAGCATCATCGCCTTGTCGTCGATCATCTTTGACAGGATGTGGGCTATCGACAGGAACGCATAGGCACGGATATTGTCGGTTTCCAACACCGCCTTATGGTCGAAGATGTTGATGATTTCTTTCATGTAGTCCAGTTCGAAGATGTCTTCAGATGCCGCCATCGCTTCTTCTTCCAGTTCTTCCTCTGTTTCCTCGTATAGCTCATCCTTGTACTCATGAAGCACGCTTTCTGCTGCCTCTTTGATGACAACCGCCTTTTCTCCAATACCGGTTATTTCTCCCTGTATTGCGTTTGGACGGGAAGCGTCAGTCACACGAACACTTACCGTGTCGCCGATGTTTAACTGGGCGAACTCATCAGAGGGATGTATGAAGATGCCATAGCCGTATTCTGTAACACCACAGAAGATATCATTCTTTGGATCGTAGTAGAATATGGTGCAGTCAGACTCTTCGCCGAAACTAACCTGGTCTTTGATTAGCCCGTCAATGAATGACACGGCGTCAAACATATAGGTGCGCACCTCGTCGTTTGGGCTGCCAACGGAATTCACCCTTGCCTTGAACAGGATAGGCTTGCCGTCGATGTAGAAAGAATCGATGTCCAGTTGTGGGTCGTAATGGAACAGACCGATGGAGCCTCTTTTCTGGTATGTGTCAATCCAGCCCTCGCCCTCATATTGGTCATCCTCAATTCTGCAGTAAAACCTGTTTTGATGGTACTCGTCCCTCCAGAGCACTCTGATGGTGACAGTTGTGCCCACCTCTGGGGCAATCTTGCGTTGGGGGTGTATGGATGACGTCTTCTTCTCCTCGAAAAGGGCGTTTTCCACTTTCTTCCAATAGTCTTTCCACATTCTTACCTTTGCCTTCTTTCCGATAGAGTATTTGCCGGGTTGGTCAAGGAATATCTGCAGGTTGAACCATCCAGGGAAATCCTGCGGGAGTATGTTCTTCTCTTTTGAGGCAGAAGAAGACCTCGCTATTGTTATGCTGTCGGCACTTACGGTGAAGCGCACGTTGTGAGCCTCGTATGAGCGTGTGAGGAAGGTAGTGCTGCTTGCCTTGGTTGCCGCCATCTGGTATGCCAGAAGTTCCGTCTGTCTGAAATCCCTGCCCCATGAGAAGTCTTTCATCTTGTCTTCAGACACCACAAGGGTGGTGAATGCCCTGTCTGCAAGCTGTTCGGCGAGGTTGTGGGTGTTGTCGTTGTCGCCAAGCACATTTCTGCTCCTTGTGAATGACAGATAGTGGAACAGCAGCGAACGGTATAATGCCACGTTTATGTCCTTGCCGTTGGTCATCAGGAGCAGATAGCATATAGAACGCACCATGCGGCTCAGCAGCAAGTTGTTCTGCTCGTTGTCGATTACTGCCTCGCGGTTTGTCTTCTCCATATTAGACATGACATAGAACTGAAGGAAGCTGGAGAAGGCATCGTTGAATGATGCCGTTTTCCATTCTTTTGCCTTTTCTGCGAGCAGGTCAAGGATGGCGTCGATCTTCTCTTCCAGAAGTTCCGGTTGGAGTGAGAACATGGCAATCAGCAGCCGCATCCTTTTGTGTGGGTGGTAAATATATCCTGAATTGCGGATTTTCCTGAGTATCAGGTCTGTCTCTTCACTGCATTTGTCTTTGCTGATCAGCGACAGGCATTCAAGGTAAGTTTCAGACATCGTCACCCTGTCGGCAATCCATGTCTGGAAATTCTCCCTGTCCGACTCGTTGAACTGATGCAGATAATCGGAATCTTCAAGCAGATACAGGCAAATTCTGTGGTAGCATGAGAGTAGAATTTCTTTGTTTTTATTTGAAAGGTTCGGCCATTGTTCCACTTCCACGATGGCTGTTATCGCCTTTATCACCCATTCCGGATTGCCTTGTTCATAATAGTCCCTTGCCTCTTCAAATCCGGGATTGGTCGCAAAACTGTATAGAAGAAACCTTTGACACCTTTCTTCGATGCCGCTTTTCCTCAGCAGTTCCTTGGGGCTTATGCAGTTTACAATAACGTCCTTTTTCGTGTTTTCAAGTATCAGAATCATCTTGTTCAGGCTTGGCCTTGACACCATACATCTGATTTTCTGGTTTGGCACTAAGAATGTGTTCTTTTCACATTTTATTCTGAAGGGCACACCATTGTAATCCCTTATGTCATAATACCTGAACTCGTTATTCGGATTATAGGCTTCCTTGTTTACAATGAATGGGTAAACCTTTCCAGATATATAAATGTCTTCGAACATCCGGGCGAAGTTTTGCACGAATACGATGTTGTCGCCGTGTATGTCTTTAACCATACATGGCAATTCCTCCATTTGCAATACTTTTTTGTCGGATTTCTGGAAATCGAACATTCGGATTGCATACTCCCTGTTGTTGGCGTTTACGATGAAGAAAGTGTTGTTGCCTTCTTCCCTTAAGGCTTTGATGGGCAGCGTGTAGAATTTGCCCTTTTGAAATGTCTGAACTGTCATTGTTGTTTGATTTAATGGTTATTGCTTATTATTGAAATTTTAGGTTGTGCTCCAATCTCGATGAAGCTAAAATCCGCTTTCCTTGTCTTGGGATTTGGGATAATGCAAATTTACGGATTTTATCATTAACTTGGTTCGGTTGTGGAAGAAAAAATACGGATGAGGTCTTGACGTGTTTCCTTTAAGCGGTCATTTCAATTGTTTATTTTGTTGCATCATACATAGACAAGTAAGCGGAGGATGGGGTGATGTGGAGTCACCTCATCCTTTTGCCTTTTATTGCCTATGCTATTTTTCTTCCCTATTTTCCCAAAGACTTGAACATCTTGGTGATGCACTTTTTCTTCTGTTCCATGTTCGGGTGAACATAGAGATTAAGGGTTGTTGTAATATTGGCATGACCGAGCAGTACGCTTACTGTCTTGTAGTCGCAGTTGCTTTCAATGCAGCGTGTGGCAAAGCTGTGGCGGAGTCCGTGGTATTTCAACCGAGGAATGTCAAGATGCGCCATCAACCGATGATAATAGTTGCGATAGGTGCGAGGTTCGGTTGGTTTCTCCTCATTGGTCAGCACATAGAAGTCTGTATTTAGCACCTTTTTCAGTGGTTTCACCATCGCCAGCAGTTCCTTGTTCATCGGTATCTCACGGCATGAGTTCTTGGTCTTGGGTGTGTTGATTACCAACTCCGTGTGCTTGCGTTCGCCCTCCACAATGTAGATGCGTTCAATGGTGCGGTTCACGGTAATTTTTGTCATTGTAATCCTTAATTTTGAAGGTGTACATAATAATTAGAGAAAATAGACCTCTGATGTCCCAAATCTCAGATTTAAGGAGTTTGAGGGGGAGTGGAAAGAACTTGGGCTTTCAGAACTTCTTGATTTCAAGAATGGATTAAACCCCAAACCAAACAAATTCGGCAAAGGTATAAAGTTCATTTCTGTTATGGACATTCTTAATAATGCAGTCATTACATATGATTGCATTAAGGCTTCTGTTGATGTAACGGAGAAAGAATTATCTGACTTTTCATTGAAAAAGGAGATATATTATTCCAACGCAGTTCAGAAACTTTGGAGGATGTTGGTAGAGCAAATGTTTATATGGATGATAAAACTTCTGTATTTGGAGGTTTTGTTATTCGTGGAAAGAAAAAAGGAGAATATGACCCACAATACTTCAATTATTTGTTACGAAGTCCGTTTGCTCGCAAAAGAATAATTCCAATGGGTGCAGGTGCGCAACATTTTAATATTGGGCAAGAAGGATTGAGCAAAGTAAAACTGCACTTTGCAAATATAGAGGAACAAAAGAAAATAGGCAATTTTCTTTCTTTGCTTGACGAGCGCATAGCAACCCAAAACAAAAGCCTTACTTTTGTTTTTCAAAATACTATCCTTCATAACTTAATCACTAACACTTAACACCTAAATAATTCCCAACTCTTTCAGATACCCTTCAATCTCCTTGTCAAGATCGGCACGTTTGGCTTCCAGCTCCTTGATTTCCTTCATGCCGGCGTGGATGTCGACAGGTTCTTCTCCTCTTCAATATGAACATACTCGTAGTTCATCTTTTGAAGAGTATCTATAAGTCCGTTTTCGAGGGCAGCTTCACTTTGTACTGGCATATCTTATTTCTTTTATCGTAATTATGGCTATTGCCATTTCGCTTACAAAGATAACTGATTTTTACGAGAAAACACAACTACAGGGTTGTTCTTTTTCTGCGTAAATGAGACAAAATTGTGCAATTGACTTGCTTTTTGTGGCGAACAGAATCAGGATAATGTTGTCTTCCTTCCGTATGGCTTTCTCTCGCGCATACGTATAAGTTTCTTCAGCCAAAAGTATCAAAGTATCATTCCGGGGGCATCAGCTTGCATAAGTCCTTGAACACAAGGATTATATGAAAATGATACTTTTCTGAATAATTTACAGAAAAGTATCATAAAAGTATCACAAAAGTGTCATTGTATGGAAATTATTTCGTATATTTGCAGTGCTAATGCGATAAGATATAGATACAGGATATTCACGGTTAAATGACCGTTTTTATGTTTAATACAGATTTTGCAAGTGAAAACTTGCGTCATTAATTCATTAATTATTTCAACCATGAAAAACATCAAGATTCTTGAACAAGCCTTTAAAGAAGGCAAGACTCCAAAGGGAATCGTTTATTGCTTCCTGGAGCAGTGTGAGAAGAAGACGGAGTGTCTCCGTTATCAGTGTACCAAATGCAAGAACCGGGCAATCAGGCTGGACTATGCTATGTTTCCTGACGTTTTGGCTGATGGAGAGTGCAAGTGGTTCGTTCCTCTGCGTGTGGTGAAAATGGCATGGGGCTTCGATTCGCTCTTCATCGATGTCAAGGTGCGTGATGCCCAATCCCTGCGCGAGACGATGAAGGAATATCTCGGCAGCGACAGCCAGTATTACCGCTATAAGCTCGGTCAGCTCAAACTCAATCCCAATCAGCAGGCGCATATCAGGAAGCTCTTTGCTGAATATGGATACGAAAACGTGGACTTTGACAATTATTCCACAGAGATAGATTTCCATAACAGATGATTCCGGATTTCCCCCACACCGTGGGGAATGAAACCCCACATTGGGGGGAATCGTTCCCCACGCCGTGGGGGAAAATTCAGGATGCTTTAATGATCGATTCGGGTTAAACTCTAATGACCGATTCGAGTTAAACTCTAATGACCGATTCAGGTTAAACTATGTTACTCAAGTAAAAACAAATTTTTGAAAAATACTATGAAGATAACAATTCGACATACGGATAATAAAAACAAGATGGTGATGAGCCACTGTTCGATAGACCGCTTGCTGTCACGCATGACAACCGATGATTCCCGTCGTACGGTGATGCGCTTCAGAGAGGTGGCGCCATATAGAGACCGCAAAATTCATAATTACGACGATATGCCACAGTGGAGACATGTATATCCCGGAGCGGAACTGAAGCGGGATGACAATGACAATATGGTGATGAAATGCTGCAACGGGATAATCACCTTGCAGTTTGGAGATGTCACAGACCGCGATGCTATAGAGAAAGTGAAGCGTGCCGTAGCTTTCGTCCCGTCCACTATGGCAGCCTTTCAGGGTGCCGATGGCATGAGCGTGGTGGTGCTGGTGAGATATGCCGGGGCAGACGGCAAGTTGCCTTCTGCAGAAGAAGAGGCAGACCGCCAGTATCGTATTGCCCACCAACGCATACTGCCGATATACAGAGCCGTGGTGAACGTGCCGTTGCGCGGCGGCGAACCGTCTCTCTTCGACAGTTTTCTCATGACCGTGGATGCAGAGCCATACTACAATCCCGATGCTGTGGCATTGCGTATCGACGACAGTAGCGGAGTGCAGCCCATGTCGTCGCCCGTTTCGTTGGGCGATATTGAAGATGAACCCTGGGCGGACGACAATGAGGAAGCGCAGAAAGAAGACAATGGCGTGCGAGTGAATATCGTTAGGATGATGAGGCTGCTGCGTAGCCGTTATGATTTCCGCTATAATGTGGTGATGAAATACGTGGAATACCAGTCAAAGGAAAAGCCATGGTATGGCTATATGCCGGTGGAGCCGAGGGTGCAGAAGCGTATGACTCTCGAAGTGCAGTTGGCGGATATCCGTGTCAGCATCAAGGACGTGCGCAATTTCCTGGAGTCGGACTATATACAGAATTATGACCCGATAAGCGACTTCCTGCAGGAGTGTAGCGGCAAGTGGGACGGCAAAGACCATATCCGTGAGCTGGCACGCACCGTACCTACATCCAATCCGCATTGGGAAGACTGGTTCTACACTTGGTTTCTCGCTATGGTGAGCCAGTGGCAGGGCACCACCTTCCGCCAGTATGGCAACTCCGTGGCGCCGCTGTTGATTTCCCGGCAGGGATACAACAAGAGCACCTTCTGCCGCCGCCTTCTGCCGCCGGAACTTCAGTGGGGCTACAACGACAACCTCATACTCTCTGAGAAACGCCAGGTGTATCAGGCAATGTCGCAGTTTCTGCTTGTCAATCTCGACGAGTTCAATCAGATTTCACCCACTGTGCAGCAGGGGTTCCTGAAGAACCTCATACAGTTGCCTACGCTGAAGATAAAGCGTCCCTATGGCAGTCATGTGGAGGAGTTTCCGCGCCTCGCCTCGTTTATAGCCACGAGCAATCTCACGGATATCCTTGCCGACCCGTCGGGCAACAGACGCTTTATCGGAATAGAGCTCACCGGACCCATAGATGTGAGCGTCCGCCCCAACTACCGCCAGCTCTATGCCCAGGCGTTGGCGGCATTGAGGGATGGCGAGAAGAGCTATTTCGATTCCGAACAGGTGCGCCTCATCATGCATAGCAACTGTGAGTTCGAGGTCATGTCGCCCACCGACCAGTATTTCAACATCTATTATGAGATTGTTGACGACGAGAATAAAGGCGAGTGGCTTACGGCAGCAGAGATCTTCGATTTCCTGAAGAAGACCGTAGGTTCGTCGCTGAAGGTGAATTCGCTGATGGGATTCGGCAGGCGCCTCGCCAACATGGCAGATATCCGTCGCAAGCGTTTTGCTTCCGGAATGAAGTATCTGGTGAGAAAAAGAACCTGATTTCGCCCCGATGATGATACTTCATACCCGTTTGTGATACTTTTATGCTACTTTTCTGTAAGGAAAACAGAAAAGTAGCATTCTCTCAATATATTGATGCCGAGACAGTTACGCCCATTTCGATACCCCAAAATGATACTTTGACACTTTCGGGCTGGAAAATGAATCCACGATATGTGCGGTTTTGCTTCGGCACGAAATTTGCTGATGACTTATAAAAGATTAATTTAGAGGAAAGGAGTTGACAATATGGCATTTATTGATTATTACAAGATACTTGGTGTGGACAAGACCATACCGCAGAAGGATGTGAAGAAGGCTTATCTGAAGAGAGCCAAGCAGTTTCATCCCGACCTTCACCCTAATGACCCCAAGGCAAAGGCAAAGTTCCAGGCGCTGAACGAGGCATACGAGGTGATAAACGATCCGGAGAAACGAAGGAAATACGACCAGTACGGTGAGCACTGGAAGGAGGCGGAAGCCTTCGGACGGGGCGCCGGACGAGGAGGAGCCGGTGGTGGTTTCTATGATGGCGAGGATGTACCATTCAGCGGTTTCGATTTCTCAGGTTTCGGTTCCGGTACGGGCGGCTTCTCCAGTTTCTTCCAGAACCTCTTCGGAGGTGGTGGCGGAATGGGCGGCGGCAGAGGCAGCAGGATGCGCCAGAACTCGGGAGAGATGCAGGCAACGGTGAACATCGACCTTTATACCGCATTGCTCGGCGGAGAGGTGATGCTGCAGCTCGGCAACGGTTCGAAGATAAAGCTGAAGGTAAAACCGGAGACCCAGAACGGCACCAAGGTGCGTCTGCGTGGCAAGGGCTATGACCGTGGCGACGGAACGATAGGCGACATGATAATCACCTATAACGTGAAGTTGCCTACGAATCTCACGGAGCGGCAGAAAGAGCTGTTGCAGCAGATGAGGCAGGGATGATGCTGATTGCCCTGATGTTCCACCAGATGGTTGTCTCAAAGAAACATAATAGGATAGATAAATAAAAAAGACAAAGCGGCAAGCATGTGGATAGATTCCCATTGCTTGTCGCTTTGCTTTTATTGTTTCCGTCAAATGTCTTTCAGTGGCATTTGCAGAGATATCTGTCAAGTCCAAATCGGTCATTCCAAGTAGGCTCTAATGACCGATGGGGGATGATTAGAATTCGCTCGTGAAGTGGAACTTGATATTCTTGAAGTCCTCCTGTGCCATAGACAACACATAGCCGGAGTCGGCAAGGAAGACATCGCGGCCATCCTTGTCTTTCGCCATATACTGATATTTGCGCTTTTTGAAGTTCTCCAGTTCTTCCTCGTCGTCGCTCTCTATCCAGCATGCCTTATACAGGTGTACCGGTTCCCAACGGCATTTGGCGTTGTATTCGTTCTCCAGACGATATTGTATCACCTCAAACTGCAGCTGACCGACAGTACCGATGATCTTGCGGCCATTGAACTGGTTTATGAACATCTGTGCCACACCCTCGTCCATAAGCTGGTCGATACCCTTGTTGAGCTGTTTGCTCTTCATAGGGTCGTCGTTCTCGATGTATTTGAACATCTCAGGAGAGAATGAAGGAAGACCGCGGAAGTGCAGCTGTTCGCCATCCGTCAGCGTGTCGCCAATCTTGAATATGCCGTTGTCTGGCAGTCCGACGATGTCGCCAGGATAAGCCTCCTCGATGGTGCTCTTGCGCTGAGCCATGAATTGGGTGGGGGAGGAGAAACGTACCGTCTTGCCCATTCTCACGTGGAGATAAGGTTTGTTGCGTTCGAACTTTCCGCTGCACACCTTGCAGAATGCGATGCAGGAACGATGGTTAGGGTCGATGTTTGCCGTTATCTTGAAGATGAAACCGGTGAACTTCTTCTCTTCCGGCTCTACAATTCTCTCCACAGCCTTTGTGGGGCGTGGACTTGGAGCAATCTCCACGAAGCAGTTGAGCAGTTCCTGAACACCGAAGTTGTTGAGGGCCGATCCGAAGAATACCGGGGCTACCATGCCCTTACGATAGTCCTCCACGTTGAACTCAGGGTAGACACCCTCCACCAGTTCCAGGTCTTCGCGCAGTTTCCCGGCGTCCTGTTCGCCGACATGCTTGTCGAGCTCTTCGCTGTTGATGTCAACCTCTACTTTCTCCGTAACGCGCTGTTTGTCAGGCGTGAAAAGGTCGAGCTTGTTCTCGTAGATATTATAGACACCTTTGAACTTCACACCCTGGTTGATAGGCCATGACAGAGGGCGCACCTTTATTTCCAGTTCATCTTCCAGTTCGTCGAGAAGGTCGAATGGGTCGCGTCCCTCGCGGTCCATCTTGTTGATGAAGATTATCACCGGTGTATTGCGCATACGGCAGACGCTCATGAGTTTTCTCGTCTGCGTCTCCACACCCTTGGCGCTGTCCACTACGATGATTGCTGAGTCAACGGCAGTCAATGTGCGGTAAGTGTCCTCGGCAAAGTCCTGGTGACCAGGGGTGTCGAGGATGTTCACCTTGTAGTCTTTGTAGTCGAACTCCATAACGGAGGTAGACACGGAGATACCACGCTGCTTCTCGATGTCCATCCAGTCGGAAGTTGCGGTCTTGCGGATTTTGTTGCTTTTCACGGCACCAGCCACCTGTATCTGTCCTCCGAAGAGGAGAAATTTCTCCGTCAGCGTTGTCTTACCGGCGTCAGGATGGGATATGATGGCGAAGGTTCGCCTTCTTTCTATTTCGTTAGCCATATTCTTTGTTGAAGAGTGATGAATGGATGAAAGACGATATTGGGATTTTTCATTGTCTCTTCATTATTCATCCAGCATTATAAATGTATATAGTTAATATTATCTTACTTTTTTCAATGCACCCATATTTTCCATACATGCCATGAGACTGTCAACCCAATATGGGATTTTTATTCCGAAGGTGTTCTTCACCTTTGTCTTGTCGAACACGCTGTAGGCAGGACGTGTCACCGGACTTGGGAATTCGCTGCTGTGGCATGGCTGAATGTCGCAGCCGTTGTTGCCTGCCAGTCTTGCTATCTGTATGGTGAAGTCGTACCAGCTGCATACTCCCTCGTTGGAGAAATGGTAGATGCCATAGTTGTTTTCATACAACTTGTTGTCGATGATATGACCTATCAGCCTGGCAAGGTCGAGGGCGTAGGTCGGAGTGCCGCATTGATCGAACACCACTTTCAACTGAGGCTTCGTGGCGGTGAGGTTGAGCATCGTTTTCACGAAGTTCTTTCCGAACTCAGAGTATAGCCATGCCGTGCGCAGTATGATATGCTTCACTCCGGTGGCGATGATCTTCTGTTCGCCGTGCAGCTTGGTCAGTCCGTAGACACCGGTTGGAGTTCCTTTCTGGTCCTCCTTGCAAGGAGTGTTGTATGGGTCGGCGCCGAACACATAGTCGGTGCTGATATGTATCAGCAGTCCGTCAACCTCCTTCATTGCCTTGGCGAGATTTTCCGGAGCTGTCGCGTTTAGTGTTTCCACGATATCGCCAGCGGTTTCCGCAGCGTCAACATTTGTCCATGCGGCACAGTTTATGATGCATTTGATGTCGTTGTCGTTCACCATCTTTCTGATGTCGTCGATTGATGTTATGTCGAGATGCGTGTATCCATCGCATACGTCGGTGAAGATGTATTTGTCTTCGCTCCCTTTTGCCACGATTTGCATTTCGTTGCCGAGCTGACCACCGGCGCCGGTTACCAATATGTTCATGATTGTTTGTTTTTTGTTGCTGATGAGTCGTTGAGGATGTGTGAACCTCTTATGTTGTTGAGGGTGCAAACCGTCGGAGAAATTCTTATTCCAGTTCCAGTTCGCCCTTCTTGTCCTGAAGGTAATAGTCGGAGAGCATGCCGATGAAGGTCGTTATTTCCTTTATGGCATGTTCCGTGTCAGGGCTGACGGGCTTCTTCTGCAGTCGGAGCATCATTACTCCGTATAGGGCATTGAAGCATGTCTCTATCTCGTCCTCATCCTTGGCGCCACGTTTGCGCAGTTCAACGATGAAGGGCAATACCCTGTAATACTCGCTGTTGTAGAAAGGAAATTTCGGTGAGGCAAGAAGCGTGCTGCTCAGTTCGGACAACTGCTGTATCACGATCTTGTTGATCTGCAGATGTCCCTTCTCCCGGCAGCCCTCGGTGTTCATCATCGTGATGAGATTGCCATACCAGTCTGTCATTTCCTCTTTCTGTTCCTCGGTATAGTCGAAGCGGTCTATATACTCGTGCTTTATCCTCGACAGCGAGCATCCGTATGCCCTTATGATATCTTCTATCTGCCACATATATAGCAGATATTCAGCTATGCTCTTCTTTCTTAATTCCTGAGATATGAACATATATTTATCAAGTTATTAAATGTTGTCAATAGTTTATCGTTGGCAGGGTGTAAAGGTTGAACACCGTGCCGATGAGGACGATGATAGACATCACTATGACGATGCTGCCCACCACCTTGTTGATTATCTGAATGCCGTTGGTGTCGAAAACCGCACGGATCTTGTCTACGAGCCATGTCAATCCATACCACCACAGCATCGCACCGCCGATAATGCCGATATATCCGGCACACATCTCGACTGGATGGTTGGGGATTATGAATGCAAACTGGGCGAAGAGTCCCATCATGAGCATTATGATGAGAGGATTGGAGAACGTGACGAGGAATGCCGTGATGCAGTTGTGGATAAGAGAGCCCTTGGTGCCACGGTTGCTTACGTGAACTTTCTTCATCGGGTTGCTTCTGAACGAATAGATTCCGAATATCATGAGGATGATACTTGCAGAAATCTGCAATATGTACCGATAGTGGGAATTGCTGATGAAGTCCATGACGAAAGACATTCCAAGACCCGTTATAAGGGCGTATATGAAATCGCTGACACAGGCGCCGATGCCTGTCACGAAACCGAACCATCTGCCTTTGTTGAGTGTGCGCTGAACGCAAAGCACTCCTACCGGGCCCATCGGGGCTGATACAAGAATACCTATTGCAACTCCTTTCAGGAGTAGATCTAATATGTTTATATGAAATGGAAATGGCATAGTGGGTGCAAAGTTCCGCAATTTTCACGAAAAATACAAATTTTGTAACATAAACTTTCCAAACTACAGTTAATTTGAATGCTAAGATGATGTATATCATTGATTTAGATTATTGAAGAGCGTTGATTGGGAAAAAAACTTTTTTAGAGGTTGGCGTTTATGGCGAATTCAATTATCTTTGCAGAAAATAAGCTTCGGCTCGGGATAAGAAATGAATGTCTTCATTTCATTCTCCTCTCGCCTTGCATTATCTTTGCAAGAGAAACAATTTATCAGACTAAATATCATCAACTAAAAATGGAAGCACAGATTACAAGAAGACCTTATACTATAGGTCTTGATCTCGGAGGAACAAATGCCGTTTTCGGCATCGTTGATGCTCAGGGAAATATCCTGGAGCATACGTCAATAAAAACACAGCAATACAGCACGGCGGAGGATTTCGTGAACGCCGGAGTTGAAGCTCTTATGCCAATCGTTGACAAAGTGGGAGGAATAAACAAAATCGAAGGAATGGGCATCGGAGCGCCAAACTCCAACTTCTACGACGGTACGATAGCATACGCCCCAAATATTTCGTGGGCGCATGAATGCGTTGTGCCTTTCGCTAAGATGTTCAGCGACAAGCTGTCTGTCCCAGTGGCTATAACAAACGACGCCAATGCTGCAGCTCTCGGCGAGATGACTTATGGCGTGGCAAAGGGAATGAAGAACTTCATCATGATTACCCTTGGCACGGGAGTGGGGGCTGGTATCGTCATCAACGGACAGATGGTATATGGTTCTGACGGTATGGCCGGTGAGCTCGGTCACGTCATCATGCGCAGAGAGAATGGCAGAACTTGCGGTTGTGGCAGAAAGGGATGTCTTGAGGCGTATTGCTCTGCTACAGGAGTGGCACGCACGGCAAGAGAATTTCTGGGAACATCCAACGAACCATCGTTGTTGCGCGACATGAATCCAGAGGAGATCACATCTCTGGATGTTTCAAAAGCCGCTGCCAAAGGCGACGCTCTCTCTCTCAGAGTGTATGAGTTCACTGGAAAGATGCTCGGCGAGGCTTGTGCCGACTTCATGACATTCTGCAGTCCGGAGGCATTCGTGTTCTTCGGCGGACTGACAAAGGCTGGCGACTTGCTTATGAAGCCATTGATAAAGGGTTATGAAGAGAACGTGTTGGGAATTTTCCGTGGAAAGGCAAAATTCCTTGTCAGCTCACTCGACGGCGCCGGTGCTGCAGTTCTGGGCGCAAGTGCGATTGCCAAGAATATTGAACACTAATTTTTAATCAACTATCAATCGGTTGCGGAGTGTAGCATAAAAAAACGCTCATTGTCGCAGCCGATTGCTTTTTTTATTTGTTTTAAAGTGAAGAACGACAACGTAAAAGCATTGTTTTTCGATATAGACGGTACGCTGGTAAGCTTCAAGACACACCAGATACCACAGTCTACTGTCGATGCCATAGCCCAGGCAAAGGCTAATGGGGTAGGAGTGTTCATCTCTACGGGCAGACCGTTGCCTATAATTACGAATCTGAAGGCTATAGAACAATACATAGATGGATATATAACGACCAATGGAGCACTCTGCATAGTGGATGGCAAGGCGATATGCTGCAATCCAATCCCCATGGCAGATGTTGATGTCATGATGGCGGATGCCGAAAAGAATGACTATACCTGCATAGTGGTTGGTGAGAAGAGAATTGGCGTGTATAATCCCAAACAGGTGTATTATGATGTGTTCGTGAGGGATCTCGCTGTTCTGAATATCGATATGGCTATTGATGTGAAGGACATTATGAGGAATGAACAGATTCTTCAGCTTACGCCCTTCTTCTCTGCGGAATATGAAAAGGAAATCATGGAGAAGATGCCGGGCTGCGTGTCGGGACGTTGGAATCCTGCATTTACGGATATTACGGCAGAGCAGGCTGACAAGGGAAAAGGACTTGAAGCAATGGCGCAATATCTGGACCTCAACATTTCGGAAACCATGGCTTTTGGCGATGGCGGAAACGATGAGTCGATATTGCGGCGTGCGGGAATCGGTGTGGCAATGGGAAATGCCGGTGACGAGGCGAGGGCTGCTGCTGATTATATCACTACCTCAGTTGATGATGACGGTTTGAAGAATGCGCTGGAGCATTTCGGCGTTATCTAAATCAGAAACTTGAGTATATTATTCTGATCTGGTTTGTGTATGTTCCGTTACCAGATAAAACAATGACCCCGGAGTATATGTTCCGAGGTCATAATTTTATTGGATAGTCTGTTTACTTTGCCATTTCCTTGATGTAAACATCGCGTTTCGGGAATGGCATTTCTATGTCGTTTTCGTTGAGCGTGTTGTAGATGCACTCCATGATCATGCTCTCTGTAACTACCTGTTTCGTTACGTCAACCCAGCATACGAATTTGAAGTTTATGCTGTTGTCGCCGAATTCCTTGAACAGTACGCTTGGCTGTTTCTCTTTGTCGATATAGGGAATATGAAGTTTCTCGATGGCGTCGGTAACGACTTTTTTCATTCTCTCCACATTAGTGCCATAGCCCACTCCGAAGTTTACTACAGAAAGCTCGTAACCATGGTTGCGGGTCAGATTCTTGTAGTTCTTGGTGAACAGCTGGGAGTTCTGGAATGCGATCACCGAACCGTCGGTGGCTTCTATCATAGTGCTTGTGTAGCTTATGCTGCTCACTTTTCCTCGAGTGCCGTCACACTCTATCCAGTCACCGATGTTGATACGGCCAGCCATTAGCGATATTCCATAGTATATGTTTTCGAGAATATCCTTGGATGCGAAGCCGACACCAGTGGACAGACCACCCGAAACAACAACCAGCCAAGTGTTGCTCACATGGAGAATGGCGAGGCTTATCAGCAGCCATGTGCCCCAGACTACAACCTGCACGATGTTCTTTCCCATCACGTTGCGGCTGGCAGCCGTGCGAGAGTCTATGTTCATCAGGTGCAGTCGCATGAATTCTATCGTTATATAACTGATATAAGCGAAAACAAACCATAGTGCCAATACCGTGGCAATGGATGATATGCTGACGCTGAAGTTGCTGACGTCGATGAAACGGGTGGTGAAGATGCGCATCATCTGGTCGCTGAGGTTGAAGACGTCGGCAGCCCAATATATGGAAATCAGTATGGAAGAGATTGCCATCAAGGGGATTATGACTTTCAGAAGCAGTCTGTATATCCATGTCTTGTTTATAGGTTTCTCCTCAAGATGATGCTTTGCGGCGTATTCGCTCATCCAACTTGCCAGGCAGCTGATTGTCAGGATGCAGGTGAGCTGCATTATCCACCAAATCAACATCTGCACGCTGAGAAGAGTGAATCCTATCCATGAGCACACAACGCTCGTCGCGAATACCAGCAATGAGATGTATGTCAGGAACATATCAGACCGGGGTATCTTCTCGTTGTGTCTTCTTATCACGTTCCATTGCCATAGTGTGCAGAGCAATAGGACCGGAGGAAAAATCAGGTTTACCAAGTCGTTAGGCACCAGCGTGATGCGGAATGTTATCACTATGAATCCCACCAGCGTTAGCGGTGAGTAGATGCGGAAGGCGCTCTTTATCTGTTTTCCGTCTACCCTCAGAAGTAGAGATATCAGGATTACGCCAAGCAGCCAGGCATATTCAACGAGCAGGTTGCTTGCCATGGTAATGAAATTCTGGTTCACCGTGCTGCGTATGATGCCGATAAGAATTGCAAATGTTATTGTGGATGTCGCCATCATGATGCACGGACGTTTCAGCATGAACTGTTCGGTGCGGAATTTCTTCGGCATCAGAAAGCGTATTGCGAGCATGTTCAGGAGAATGGCTATGATGCCATAGAAAAGTATGCTGACGAACAATCCGAAGATCATACGAGAGTCCCACTGCGAGTGGAGCTTCTTGGAAGAACGGTATTTGTCGTTTACCGTTTCGGTTGTCTTGCTCACTTGAGTGCCGAGATTGGCTAGGATACTGAAATAGTTTTCTCCGCCATTCCGGAATATGTTGTTCTGAATTTCACTGTATCTGCCGTTGGCATAATCGTTGAGGCTTTTCAAGTGATTCTCTGTCAGGTTGTAATACTTTATGTAGTCCTGCAGCATGGATTTGTTTTCCGTCATGTTGTTACGGATGCTTACCGCCAGGGTGAGACACACGTTGCGGTTTACCTTTGCCTTGTCGCTAAGAGCGAAGGTGGGCATGGAACTGAGCGAGTTTACAAGGCTGTCGTAGCGGGCGATTTCACTGTCCAATTGCGTGATATACGACCGGAATGGCAGAGAACTCTTGCGGAAATTGCTGAACTGGTCGGTTGCCTCATGACATGCGTAAGCAAGGTCAAAAACATATTCCGGCTTCTGAGAATAAAGCATGAGGGCATTTTGATTACTCTTTGCAAGAATGGAGAAGAGGTTCTTCCTTATCAGCTCACTGCTGTTCTTGTATTTCATCTGTCTCTTTTTCTGCTCTTGGTGATAAGTGGTCAATTCATTTCTGAGTATCGACAATGTGTTGTCAAGGTCTTTCTCCTTGAGCACGGCATTGCAAGAAATGGTGATTGTTATTGCGAACAGAAATAGTAAAAACAGTCTCTTCTTCATATTGTTCTTTATAAAATTATTGTTTGTCTTTTTTTGTTGTATGACAGTTCCCGATTTGATTTGTTTTTGCAGTGTCGCGTTTGTCGTCACTGGCATGCTGCAATCAGAAAAGCGATTTTCCGTTTTGCAAAGATAATGCATTTTCTTCAATGTTAAGTTTGCCAACTCACACTTTTTTTATTAATTTTGCCACGTTTTAATTACTACCATCAAATGTCAGACATTACCATCAATAAAGAATTGCCATTGACGCTTTTTGCCGACAGTGGCAGTACGAAGACAGACTGGTGTCTCGTTTCAGGCAGACAACCGGTATTCAGTTGTCATACACAAGGCATAAATCCTGCACATCAGACAGAAGAACAGATTAGAAATATCTTGGTAAGAGAGCTGCTGATGCAGTTCAGGGCCAACGTTGCGGAGTTGTGGCATGAAAGTCGTGGCAATGTTGATGTGCGTTTCTATGGGGCGGGATGTCGTGGCGAAGCAGCCAAATCGTTGAAGGCAATATTGGTGGGCTGTCTGTCTGTTGCAGATGGTAAAGTCTTTGTAGACAGTGACTTGATGGCTGCGGCTCATGCTCTTTGTGGAGGTGAGGAAGGTATTGCATGCATTCTTGGAACTGGAGCCAACTCCTGTTTGTTTGATGGCGAGAAGATAGTAGCCAATATATCACCGCTGGGATATATACTCGGTGACGAGGGTAGCGGGGCCGTTCTCGGGAAACTTTTCTTGAATGCCGTTTTCAAAGGCGGACTGCCGAAAACCTTGTGTGAGGAATTCTTTGAATCTACAAATCTTGATTTGGACGATATCATAAGGCGTGTCTACAAGGAACCGCTGGCAAACCGTTTTCTTGCTTCTTTGTCGCCGTTTATTTATAAACACCTCGATGTGCCGGAATTAGAGGCGATCGTCGTGGAAAACTTCAAGGCTTTCTTTGTCAAGAATGTTGACAGCTATGAAAGAAAAGACCTTAAAGTAAATGTTGTGGGTAGTGTGGCACATTATTACGAAAAGCAACTTGTCGAAGCAGCAAGACAATGCGGATATACCGTTGGGAAAATAATCAAAAGCCCGATGGAAGGATTGGTTGCTAACGTGTTGAAATGAAATATTTAAAAACCTAAAAATCTATATCAAATGAAAACTTTCAAAATAGGCCTGCTGCCTAAGATTATCATTGCCATTGTCTGTGGTGTAGTGTTCGGAATGTTTTTGCCGGGAGAGGTCGTCAGGGTGTTCCTCACGTTCAACGGCATTTTCAGCCAGTTCCTTGGCTTCCTTATTCCATTGCTGATTCTCGGACTTGTTGCTCCAGCTATTTCCGACATCGGTCAGGGAGCCGGCAAAATGTTGATTGCCACTACAGCTTTGGCTTATTTCGCTACGGTGACATCTGGACTCCTGTCTTATGCGGTTAGTGAGCTTACGTTCCCGTCGCTTATTGACACACAGACTACGGCGGCATCGTTGGCGACGACAGAGGCGATGGCTCCGTTTTTTACCGTTGAGATACCAGCTCCAATGAATGTTATGACAGCCCTTGTGTTAGCTTTCACCCTCGGTCTGACAACGGCAACAATGCAGTCTGTGGCGTTGAAAAACGTTATGAAAGACTTCATGCAGGTAATCATCAAGACAATCAATGTGGCAATAATTCCACTTTTGCCGATATACATTTTCGGTATATTCCTCAATATGGCATACACCGGTGATGCAGCACGCGTATTGACAGTATTCGTGAAAATCATCGGAGTGATTTTCGTGATGCATATCTTCTTGCTCATATTCCAGTATTGTGTAGCAGGCGCATTTGTGGGAAAGAATCCGTTCAGACTCTTGGGACGGATGCTGCCGGCTTATTTCACAGCGCTCGGAACACAGTCTTCAGCTGCCACTATTCCCGTGACTCTCCGACAGACTATAGCCAATGGAGTGAATAAAAGCATAGCGGGTTTCGTCATACCTCTTTGTGCAACAATCCACATGTCGGGAAGCGTGATGAAAATCGTTGCCTGTGCCATGGCGCTCATGATGATGCAGCATATATCATACGATTTCGTCACCGTTATAGGATTCATTCTGATGCTTGCAATATCTATTGTCGCTGCTCCGGGTGTTCCTGGTGGAGCGATAATGGCATCTCTCGGTGTACTGGCTTCAATATTGGGCTTCACAGAGGCAGACCAAGCCCTTATGATTGCCCTATATATCGCAATGGACAGCTTCGGAACTGCTTGTAATGTGACAGGAGACGGTTCTCTGGCTTTGCTGATAGACAAGTGGTTTGGAGGTAAGGATAAGTCGGAGAAATAATCTTATTTTACGATTTGTTTACCTTTCATTGCAGATTATAATATAAAATATGTATCTTTGCAAACGATTTTGACAGTCAAATTTTTTATTTAATAAAATATTTATGTATTTTATCCTATTTATTACCGTTATCTTGACGGCAGTTGTATTGGTTGTAGGAGCGTATGTAGTTGCGAAACTCATTGGCCCTAGGTCGTACAACCCAGTGAAGGGACAGCCTTTTGAGTGCGGTATCCCAACGCGCGGCACATCATGGGTGCCAATGCATGTGGGTTACTACCTCTTTGCCATTCTCTTCCTGATGTTCGACATCGAGACAGTGTTCCTATATCCATGGGCTGTGGCAGTCAGCAAGTTTGGTCCAATGGCTTTGTGTAGCATTGGATTCTTCCTCTTAGTGTTGGTGTTTGGCCTTGCTTATGCTTGGCGGAAAGGAGCGTTGGAATGGAAGTAAGAAAACCCGTTATCAAAAGCATTCCTTACAACGAGTTTAAGGACAATGACACTCTTGAGAAGATAGTAGACCAACTTCATGAAGGCGGTTGCAATGTGGTGCTCGGTTCCCTTGATCAGGTGATCAACTGGGGAAGAAGCAACTCGTTGTGGTCGCTCACTTTCGGTACCAGTTGCTGTGGTATCGAATTCATGTCTGTGGGTTGTGCACGCTATGACTTCTCGCGTTTCGGATTTGAGGTGACACGTAACTCTCCACGTCAGGCAGACCTTATCATGTGTGCCGGTACTATCACCAACAAGATGGCACCGGTATTCAAGCGTCTTTATGATGAGATGGCTGAGCCAAAGTATGTCGTTGCCGTCGGAGGATGCACCATCAGTGGCGGACCTTTCAAGAAGAGCTATAATGTAGTGCGTGGTATCAATGAACTCGTGCCTGTTGATGTGTATATCCCAGGCTGTCCTCCACGTCCTGAGGCAATCCTCTATGGTATGATGCAGCTCCAGAGAAAGGTTAAGATCGAGAAGTTCTTTGGTGGCGCTAATCACAAGATGACAAAGGAGGAGAAGGAACTTTCAATGAGCAAGGGAGGTCTCCGTGGATTGAGCAACGAGAACCTTCAGGATTCTCAGAAGCTCGGACATCCGGAGCCAATCATCGTGACTGATGTTCCCGCTGATTTCAAAGTCGGCGACCTCGCTGATTCTGAGAAAAACCAAACTGTATAATATAATAAGGTATAAGACATGAAACTGAATAATATAGAACTCACTTTCGAAAACTTCGCCAATGAAATGGCAAAGCTGAAGAACGAGAAGCATTTCGATTACCTTGTTACTATAATCGGTGAGGACTTCGGTGAAGAAGGTCTGGGTTGTATCTACATTCTTGAAAACACTCAGAACAATGAGCGTTGTTCCGTAAGGACAATAGCCAAGAAAGTGGATGGTAGCGATGTTATCCCTACCGTAACAAACCTCTGGAAAGCCGCAGACTTACTTGAGCGTGAGGTATTCGACTTCGTAGGAATCAAGTTCCTTGGACATCCAGACATGCGCAGACTCTTCTTGCGTACTGATTTCGTGGGACATCCATTGCGCAAGGACTTTGATATGAGTCCGGAAGCAAACAAGTTCCCTCTGACTGATGAGCCAGAGGACGATTTCACAGTAGAGTATTCACTCGACAAGGATGGTCATTTGGTGGAAACAAAGCATCGCTTGTTTGAAGAGGACGAATATGTAGTAAATATCGGTCCTAACCATCCGTCAACTCACGGTGTGCTGCGTTTGCAGACCGTTATCGACGGTGAGACTGTAAAACGCATTTATCCTCATCTCGGATATATCCATCGCGGTATAGAGAAAATGTGGGAGGGAATGACTTATCCTCAGACATTGGCTCTTACAGACCGTCTTAACTATCTCTCTGCAATGATGCATCGTCATGCTCTCGTGGGTGTGATTGAAGAGGCGATGGGAATAGAATTGTCAGACCGCATCCACTACATCCGTACTATCATGGATGAGCTGCAGCGAATCGACAGCCACTTGTTGTTCTTGGGCTGTACAGCCCAGGACCTTGGAGCACTCACAGCATTCTTGTATTGCATGCGCGACCGTGAGCATGTGCTCAATGTGATGGAGGAGACAACTGGTGGCAGACTCATTATGAACTACTATCGTATCGGTGGTCTTCAGGCTGATATCGATCCTAATTTCGTTGAGAATACAAAGAAACTCTGCAAGTATTTGAGACCTAAGATTCAGGAGTATCTCGATGTGTTCGGAGATAACGTCATCACACATAAGCGACTTGAAGGCGTTGGCCCTATGGATAAGGAAAACTGTATCAACTATGCGGTGACTGGTCCTGCAGGACGTGCTGCCGGATGGAAGAACGATACACGTAAGCGTCATCCATACGATTGCTATGACAAAGTGAACTGGGAGGAGATTACCATGACAGGTTGTGACTCTATGGATCGCTATTATGTTCATATCAAGGAGCTTTATCAGAGTCTTGATATTATCGAACAACTTATCGACAACATCCCAGAGGGAGAATATTACATCAAGCAGAAACCAATCATAAAGGTTCCTGAGGGACAGTGGTATTTCTCTGTAGAGGGTGCAAGCGGTGAGTTCGGAGTATATCTTGACTCAAGAGGTGACAAGAGTCCTTATCGTATGAAGATGCGTCCGATGGGTCTTACTCTGGCAGGTGCTCTCGATCCGATGTTGCGTGGACAGAAAATCGCTGACCTCATCACAACCGGTGCGGCTATCGACTTCGTAATCCCTGACCTTGACAGATAATCGAAAAATGAATTAAGGGGTTGGAAACATTCGATGTATTCTAAACTCTAAAATCAAAATTTATATTATGTTTGACTTTAGTAACGTAACAATATGGTTCGACGCTCTTCTCCGCCAAACTCTTGGACTTGGAGATTTCTGGTCGATCCTTATCGAGTGCATACTGGTTGGCGTACTTATTCTTGCAGGTTATGCCATACTTGCTATTTGCTTGATTTTCATGGAACGTAAGGTTTGTGCTTACTTCCAGTGCCGACTTGGTCCGATGCGTGTCGGTCCATGGGGTATATTCCAGGTTTTTGCCGACGTTCTGAAAATGCTCATCAAGGAGATTTTCACTGTAGACAAGGCTGACAAGCTGCTGTATTTCGTGGCTCCGTTCCTTGTCATCATTGCTTCGGTGGGCACCTTCTCTTTCTTGCCATGGAATAATGGCGCTGAGGTGCTGAACTTCAACGTTGGTGTGTTCTTGCTGACAGCGGTGTCAAGTATCGGAGTGGTTGGTATCTTCCTCGCCGGTTGGGCAAGTAACAACAAGTATAGTGTCGTTTCGGCTATGCGTGGAGCTGTTCAGCTCATATCTTACGAAATGTCTCTCGGCTTGTGTCTCATTACTGCAGTAATACTTACAGGTACAATGCAGGTGAGCGGTATCGTTGAAGCACAGGTCGGACCATGGAACTGGCTAATCTTCAAAGGTCATGTTCCTGCTATTATAGCCTTCCTGGTTTTCCTCGTAGCTGGTAATGCAGAAGCAAACCGTGGTCCGTTCGACTTGGCTGAGGCTGAGAGCGAGTTGACTGCCGGTTATCATACAGAGTATTCTGGTATGGGATTCGGTTTCTATTACCTTGCAGAGTATCTTAACCTCTTCGTGGTATCTGGAATCGCAACCACTGTATTCCTTGGAGGGTGGGCACCTGTAAATATCGGTATTGAAGGTTTCGATGGAATCATGAACCTCATCCCTGGTATCGTATGGTTCCTTGGCAAGACTTTCGCCGTTGTTTGGTTGCTTATGTGGGTACGTTGGACTTTCCCACGTCTGCGTATTGACCAGATATTGAAACTTGAGTGGAAATATCTCATGCCGCTTTGTCTCATCAACTTGGTGCTTATGACTATCATTGTGGCATTTGGCTGGCACTTTTAAATAAGGAGTTTAAATAGATATGGAAGATAATAATAAATCATATTTTGGAGAAATTGGTTCTGCTGTAAAGACTCTCGCCATTGGTATGAAGACTACTCTTACTGAGTATTTCACCAAGAAGAGCACTGAGCAGTATCCTGAGAACCGCAAGACAACGCTCCATGTGTCGGCTCGCCATCGTGGTAGACTTGTTTTCTCACGCGACGAGAACCAAAACTACAAATGCGTTGGCTGCACATTGTGTGAGAAGGCTTGTCCTAATGACTCGATAAAGATTCTTACAGAGATGGTGGAGGACCCTGAGACGGGCAAGAAGAAACGCAAGTTGGTTGACTATCAATATGATCTCGGAGATTGCATGTTCTGTGAACTATGTGTCAATGCATGCAATTTCGATGCCATTCATTTCACGAATGACTTCGAGAACTCTGTATTTGATAGAGACAAACTCGTTCTTCACCTTGACAAGGAGGTATATACCGGAGGAAGCCTTCCTAACCTCATAGATGGTGGAGCACCTCTTGAAATCGGTAAGTTTAACACCAAAACAAAATAAGGAGGACATAAGAAATGGCTAATATTATAATGTTTGGCATTCTTGCCGTAGTAATTCTGGGTTCTGCTGTTATGTGTGTCGCCACAAAGCGTATCATGCGTGCAGCCACATTCCTGCTCTTCGTTTTGTTCGGTGTTGCTGGATTGTATTTTATTCTTGACTACACTTTCTTGGGTGCTGCCCAGTTGAGTATCTATGCTGGTGGCATCACGATGATGTATATCTTTGCTATTCAGCTCGTTAATCGCCGTACACTTCAGGGCTTGGTAGAGCATGTGAAAGGAAGCCGTGCCATTGGCGCTGCTCTTGTAACTCTCGCTGGCTTCCTTACAGTGACTATTGTTCTGCTCAAGAATGAATTCTTGTTCAGAGCATGTGAGGTTGCTGACGAGGAGGTTCCAATGAATGTCATTGGTGAGGCTCTTGTTGGAAGCGAGAAATATCAGTATGTTTTACCGTTTGAGTTCATTTCTGTATTCTTGCTCGCTTGCATTATCGGCGGCATCGTTGTGGCTCGTAAAGAAAAGGAGGATAAATAATTATGGTACCAGTAGAATGTTATTTTGTGCTTAGCGCACTTCTGTTCTTCATCGGCGTTTACGGATTCGTCACTCGTCGTAACTTGATAGCAATGCTTATCTCCATTGAGCTTGTGCTCAATGCTGTAGACATCAATTTCGCTGCCTTTAACAGACTGCTCTTCCCTGGCGAATTCGAGGGCTTCTTCATGACCCTTTTCTCAATGGGCGTAAGTGCGGCAGAAAGTGCAGTGGCTATCGCTATAATTATTAATGTTTACCGTAATTTCCACAGCGATCAGGTGAACAGTATTGAAAACATGAAATATTAATAAGTTATGGATTATACATATTCATTGTTGATACTTCTCTTGCCATTGTTGAGTTTCCTCGTCATTGGCTTGCCCGATTTTGCGGGAAACAAGTATGCATGGTCGCATAAAACAGCCGGTCTTATCGGAACCTGTTCTATTGGATTGGTTACTGTGTTGAGCTATATCACAGCTTTCCAGTATTTCACAGCTCCGCGTTTGGCTGACGGAACTTTTGCGACATTAGTACCATACAATTACACTTGGTTGCCACTCGGTAATCTTCACTTTGATTTAGGTATCCTTCTTGATCCTATTTCAGTGATGATGCTGATTGTCATTTCCACAGTTAGCTTTATGGTGCACATTTATTCATTTGGCTATATGCATGGTGAGAAGGGATTCCAGCGCTATTACGCTTTCTTGTCTCTCTTCACAATGTCAATGCTAGGACTTGTTCTGGCTACCAACATTTTCCAGATGTATATGTTCTGGGAGCTCGTGGGTGTCAGCTCATATCTTTTGATCGGATTCTATTATGGATTGCATGCAGCAGTTCATGCTAGCAAGAAGGCATTTATAGTGACTCGTTTCGCTGATATGTTCTTCTTGATCGGTATTCTCATCTTCGGATATTATACAGGTTCATTTAACTTCTCTTTCACTGGAACTGAAGTTCATATAGCAGAGGGAATGACAGCATTCACAACATGTGATGCTTCACGTGCTGCAGCTGCAGGAGGTTTTATTCTTCCTACAGCTCTCGTGCTGATGTTTATCGGAGGTGCTGGTAAGTCTGCCATGTTCCCACTTCACATCTGGTTGCCAGATGCTATGGAGGGACCTACACCTGTTTCTGCGCTTATTCATGCTGCGACCATGGTGGTTGCAGGAGTAGTGCAGATTGCTCGTCTGTTCCCTATTTGGATTGAATATGCTCCACAGGCAATGGAAATAGTCGTGTATGTAGGTGCGTTTACTGCTTTCTATGCTGCTGCTGTGGCATGTGCACAGAGTGATATCAAGCGAGTACTTGCATTCTCTACGATTTCTCAGATTGCCTTTATGATGGTGGCACTTGGCGTTTGCTTGCCAGGTCATCATGGTGCTGTTCTCGACAATCATGCTCAGCTTGGATATATGGCATCTCTATTCCATCTCTTCACTCATGCTATGTTCAAGGCTTGTCTTTTCTTGGGTGCTGGTTGTATCATTCACGCTGTTCACTCAAACGAGATGTCTGCGATGGGTGGTCTGAAGAAATATATGCCTATTACCCATGCCACATTCTTGATTTCCTGTCTTGCCATCGCGGGTATTCCATTCTTCTCAGGCTTCAGCTCTAAGGATGAGATTATCACTGCATGTTTTGAGCATTCTCAGTTCATCGGTTGGTGGATGACCGGTGTTGCCGCTATGACAGCGTTCTATATGTTCCGTCTTTACTATGGTATTTTCTGGGGTACAGAGAATAAGGAACTTCATGCTCATCACACTCCACACGAGGCTCCGCTGACAATGACCTTCCCATTGATATTCTTGAGTATTATTACCGTCGGCGTTGGTGTCTTCACTACGCTTGGTGGTTTCTTGGATTGGAGCTGGGCAAGCTTCGGTGAGATAGTAAGTGCTGCAGGTACTGCATATACAGTACATTTCGCTCCTCAGGTAGCTATAACTTCCACAGTAATTGCCGTTATTTCAATTGCTCTTGCTACATATATATATAAGGGTGAGAAACAGCCGATTGCTGACAAGTTGTATAAGACATTCCCTCGTCTTCATCGTTGGGCTTACAAACGTTTCTATATGGATGAAGTCTATATGTTCGTCACACATAAGATTTTGTTCCGTTTTGTATCTCGTCCGGTTCAGTGGATTGATGAGCATATCATCAATGGTCTCATTGATTTCAGTGCATGGGGTGCAAACGAAGCTGGCGAGAGTCTCCGTCCTTGGCAGAGTGGTGATGTACGTCAATATGCCGTTTGGTTCCTGACTGGAGCTGTTGCATTAACATTAGTATTACTTAGCATATTATAAGAACGATGAGTATATTAAGTATATTTGTAGTAATCCCAGTTTTGATGTTGCTCGGCCTTTGGGCTGCCCGTGACATCAAGCAGGTCCGTACGGTGATGGTCATAGGATCATCATGTCTGTTGGCAATGTCAATTTGGTTGACATTACATTTCATTGGAGAGCGCGCTGCAGGAAACACTGAAGAGATGATTCTTCAGTCATCTACAGTTTGGTTTGCTCCTCTTCACATCAACTATGCAGTTGGTGTTGACGGTATCTCTGTAGTGATGTTGCTTCTTTCAAGCATCATCGTCTTTACAGGAACTTTCGCTTCGTGGAAATTACAACCTTTGACGAAGGAATTCTTCATGTGGTTTACATTGCTTTCTACTGGAGTTTATGGTTTCTTCATCAGCATCGACCTTTTCACGATGTTCATGTTCTATGAGGTTGCCCTTATTCCTATGTATCTATTGATTGGTTATTGGGGATCAGGAAGAAAAGAATATGCAGCAATGAAGTTGACTCTTATGTTGATGGGTGGATCTGCACTTATCATCTTGGGTCTTGTTGGTATCTATTTCTTTAATGGTGCTTCAACAATGAACATTCTGGAGATTGCTCATAACAATCATATTCCTGATGCAGTACAGAATGTTCTGTTCCCATTCGTGTTCATTGGTTTCGGAGTGCTTGGTGCTTTGTTCCCATTCCACACTTGGTCTCCTATCGGTCACGGTTGTGCACCTACTTCTGTGTCAATGCTTCATGCTGGTGTGCTTATGAAACTTGGTGGTTACGGTTGTTTCCGCATTGCCATGTTCCTGCTTCCTCATGCGGCTCAGGATTTGGCTTGGATATTCCTTATCCTTACCACAATTTCTGTAGTATATGGTGCTTTCTCTGCATGTGTACAGACAGACTTGAAGTTTATCAATGCTTATTCTTCAGTCTCTCACTGTGGTCTTGTGCTTTTCGCACTACTCATGATGACAAAGGTATCTTGCACAGGTGCAATACTTCAGATGCTCTCTCATGGTTTGATGACAGCTTTGTTCTTTGCCCTTATCGGTATGATATACGGCAGAACACATACACGTGATATCCGCAAGCTCGGTGGTCTGATGAAGATCATGCCATTCCTTTCAGTAGGATATGTCATTGCAGGTCTTGCCAACCTTGGTTTGCCTGGTTTCTCTGGTTTCATTGCCGAGATGACAATTTTCACAGGTTCATTTGAAAATCCAGACACATTCCATCGTTGCTGTACGATAATTGCAATCACATCAATTGTTGTTACCGCGGTTTATATCCTGCGTACAGTAGGTTTCATCTTGTTTGAGAAAGTCAAGGATGAGCACTATCTCACATTGACAGATGCAACATGGGATGAGCGCTTTGCTGTTTGCTGTTTGATATTCTGTGTTGCAGGTCTTGGATCATTCCCATTGTGGGCAAGCAATGCAATTACAGATGCAGTGACACCAATTCTCCAAGTCGTTAACTTATAATTAATCAGTAGGACAAAATGGATTATAGTCAGTTTTTTAATATGATACCAGAGGCTGGCCTTATTGCAGTGCTGGTAATAGTATTCCTCGCCGATCTTATTCTGAAAGGTGAGAAGAAACATTCTGTGTTGAGCCTGCTGACAGGCGCTCTCTTCATTTGTCAGACAGCTCTCTGCTTCTATGCAGAACCAGCTTCTGTCTTTGGTGGATGCTATGAGTCAACTCAAGCAGCCAATGTTATGAAGATAATTCTTACAGCTGGTGCGTTCATCGTTCTGGTGATGTCACAGTCTTGGCTTGAGCGTGCTGACGTGAAGAACAAGGAAGGTGAATATTATGAACTCATCATTTCAACCCTCTTGGGTATGTATGTGATGATTTCTTCAGGACATTTCCTTATGTTCTTCTTAGGATTGGAAATGGCATCAGTTCCTATGGCATGTCTGGTGGCTTTTGACAAGTTCAAGAAGAATTCAGCTGAGGGCGCTGCCAAGTTTATCCTTACGGCAACATTTTCAAGTGGTGTAATGCTTTATGGTATTTCATTTATCTATGGTGCCGTCGGTACATTGTATTTTGGTGATGTAGCTGCACAAATCAGTGCTTCGCCACTGACAATTCTTGGATTGGTGTTCTTTTTCAGCGGACTTGGTTTCAAGATTTCTCTTGTTCCATTCCACTTCTGGACTGCTGATACCTATCAGGGTGCACCAACAGCAGTAACTGGTTATCTTAGTGTAGTTTCAAAGGGAGCTGCAGCGTTTGCTCTGATGACGATTCTTATGAAGGTTTTCGCACCGATGGTTGAGTATTGGGAATATCTTATGTATATAGTAATTCTGCTTACCATCACCATTGCTAACCTCTTTGCTCTCCGTCAGAAGGAGTTGAAACGATTCATGGCATTCAGTTCTATTTCTCAGGCTGGATACATAATGCTTGCTGTAATAGGAAACAGTGCTATGGGTCTTACAGCTCTCATGTACTATGTGTTGATTTATGTTGCAGCCAATATGGCAGTTTTCACTATTATCAATGTTGTAGAGACACGTGGAAATGGCAATACCAAGATGAACTGCTACGATGGGTTCTATGGAACGAATCCAAAACTTTCGTTCTTGATGACCTTGGCGTTGTTCTCTCTTGCAGGTATCCCACCTTTCGCAGGAATGTTCTGTAAGTTCTTCGTGTTCATGGCAGCTGCTGAACAAGGTTCAACATTGGCATACCTTGTTGTATTCATAGCTTTGTTGAACACAGTACCAAGCTTGTACTACTATCTGAAGATTGTGAAGTGCATGTATATCAATCAGACCGAAACACCGTTGCCAACGTTCAAGAGTGACAACAATACTCGTTTTGCTCTTGCACTTTGTACTATAGGCATATTACTGTTTGGAGTTTGTAGCTGTGTTTATGATTGGCTGGCACAAGCAGCAGGAATGTGATTTATTTGATATAATAAAAAATGATGTCAAATTCAATATTGGATTTGGCATCATTTTTTTATTGTTTTTTTGACATATTTTCAATTGTTTATTCTTATGTCAAAAAAATACATTACCTTTGCCAACCATTCAGAAATAATTATTTCGAGTTAAACTAGTAAACAAATAATGAACATCCCTATAAGGTTTCTTTTACTCTTTTGTGTGTTGATTTGCAAGAGCTGTCTGCTTTCGGCTGTTAATGGACATGACTTGAATATTGTGATTCTTGGAGATTCAAACACCTCTATTGGTGGAGATGATTGTACGAACCCTAAAGGTTGGTCAAAATGGTTTGCAGATAAAATTTCTCCCAAGACATGTAAAAGCTATGCAAGAAGTGGTGCTACTTGGACGAATACTGTCAGAACCCGCTATGACATAGTAGAAAACACACAAGTCCTTTCAGACAACAATGTGATATTCAATCAGATGAACAGATTGATAACTGCTTGTGATAACCAACAGCAGCCTTCGCCAGACCTGATACTGATTGCTGCAGGTACAAACGACGCATGGTTTAACAGTAAGCGTCCTGGGATATTTTCGAAAACAGTAGAACAGGCATTCGGTACACCTAATACATTTAATGCACCTCAGAAAGTTTCTTCTGTAGTGTCTTTAGCAGGTTCTGTCAAATTGATTTGTGAGAAACTGATGTCCCGATTTCCTGATGCCCAAATAGTGCTCCTTTCACCTATGCAGACTACGAAAGCATCCTATGATATTATCAATAAAGTTGGAAATATTCTTGAAGAATGTGCCCATCGTATGTCAATTCCTATAATTAGGCAGGATTATATTACAGGTGTGTATTCTTCCAGAGAGACGAATGGCTATTTTTTGACAGTTGATGGCACTCATACATCAGAGAGAGGTGCTCGGCGAAACGGATATCTCATTGCCAATCAGATTACTTCCTTGTTGTGCTATTAATTTACTTGTTTTAGTTTTCACGAAATCTTTTTCAAACATAATAATCTCAGCAAATGATATTTTCTGATCTCTTTTTTCTCTTCGCTTTCCTTCCGGCTTTCTTTCTATGTTATCTATTGGCAGCGGTCGGTGATAAGGAACTGTTTTCAAGTAGAGTTCCTGCTTTAGACCCGTCACAAATGGCATGTAGAAATGTTCTCAAGAATGCTGTTCTTGTTGTTTTCTCGTTGATTTTCTATGCATGGGGTGAACCAGTCTATGTGTTCCTTATGCTTTTCAGTTCTTTGATAAATTATATATCAGGTCTAAATATAGCTGGCAGGATGCAGTCAAGACGAAAGACTGCACTCGTTGTGGGTATAAGCTTAAACCTTTTGATGCTCGGCATATTCAAGTATCTTGGTTTCTTTGCAGGAATACTTTCTGATTTGGGGATGAATATCAAGGTCCCCAATATAGCTTTGCCTATAGGTATCAGTTTTTACACCTTCCAGTCTATTTCGTATCTTGTAGATGTTTACAGGAACGAATCTCCTGTTCAGCGTCGTTATCCAGACCTGTTGCTTTATATATCAATGTTTCCACAACTTGTTGCCGGTCCAATTGTGCGTTATGGTACAGTGGCAAATGAGATAGCCAATCGTCGTGTCAATAGCAGGGACATTGCAGATGGCTCACACCGCTTCCTTATCGGTCTTGGGAAAAAGGTAATCTTGGCAAATCAGCTTTCTGAGATTTCTGACCAATTCCTTGTCAACGGTCTGAATGATTTAACCACGACAGGAGCTTGGTTGGGTATCGTAGCGTTTACATTCCAGATATATTTTGACTTCTCTGGTTATTCTGATATGGCTATCGGACTCGGCAGAATGTTGGGTTTCCATTTCAATGAGAACTTCAACCATCCTTATTGTTGTGATACTATAACTGATTTTTGGCGTCGATGGCATATTTCGCTAGGTAGCTTTTTCAGAGATTATGTATACATTCCAATGGGAGGAAACCGTAAACATCAGGCCGTCAACATCCTTGTCGTATGGTTCCTTACAGGAATGTGGCATGGTGCGAGTTGGAACTTCATCATTTGGGGTGTATATTTCGGCATAATAGTGATGACGGAGAAATACACTCTGCTGAAAGTTAAGGACAACATACCATCTCCCTTGCTCCATTTATATAGCCTGTTGCTTGTAGTGATAGGATGGGGAATATTCTATTTTGATGATTTCGGCAGAATGCTCGTCTTCTTCAAGAGTTTCTTTGGAGGAGGCAAAACGTTTGATAGCTTTGTCACTCACAGCGCTTTTCTCGACCATTTCTGGATATGGGTAGCAGCTATAGTGTTCTCAATGCCGTTGCGCAAGACCGTCTCCTCTTTTGTGCTTCATAGACAAGAAGAATCATCGGTTCCCTCTGTTTACAATGCCATGTCGCTCATTGTAAAGACGGTATTCTCCGTTGTTATGCTTGTTGTATGTGCTGCACTACTCGTTGGTGCAACTAACAATGCCTTTATTTACACTCGTTTTTAATGATGAAATGATATATCAAATGAAAAGAATAAGACTAATCTTGCTTCTGTCTTTTGCTGCATGTTCAATAATGCCAGTGTTTTCACAAATTCAAAAGCAAGAATCCCAATATTCCAATGCGGATACAATTAATGATGACTCCAAATATGAAGTACGCAGAGCGCGTGCCGGCATAATTGTAATCGACAACGGAGCCGAAACTCGGGCTTTCGAACCCTTTGGCGGAACACAAGTTGGAGCAATGTCATACGCAGAGATGGTAAACAGTTATAAGCAGGCATTTGGTGATAGCGTTGCGGTTTATTGTATGACAATTCCCAATGCAGTAGCTTACTATTGTCCTGAAGAACAGCGCTCATGGACAAATAATGAGAAGTCCGTTCTTGATAAGCTCTATGCAAGCCTCGATAATACAATAATACCGGTGAAAATCTACGATGAGTTGGAATCTCATAAAAGTGAGCCTATTTATTCCCGTACAGACCATCATTGGGCTCCATTAGGTGCATATTATGCATCGCGTTGTTTTGCAAATGCTGCAGGTGTGAATTTCAGACCCCTTTCATCCTATGATGTCAAGACGGTGCACAACTACGTAGGAAGTATGTACACCTTCTCTAAAGATATTGCCGTTAAGAATGCACCAGAAGATTTCGTCTATTATATGCCTCAGGGAATAGACTACAAGAGTTGGTTCATCAATTATACGTTGAGTAAAGGCAAGACGGTAGGTGAAAGTGCTCCTATTGAACGAAACTTCTTCATACATTATAAAGACGGTAGTGCCGGCGCATATTGTACCTTTATGGGAGGAGATACCCGTACTGTCAAGGTAGTGACAGGAAACAAGAATGGAAGACGGCTTATGATATTGAAGGACAGTTATGGAAATGCACTTCCTGCATATCTATTCTATGGCTTTGAAGAAGTGCATGTGGTAGATTTTCGTTATTTCCCTCACAGTATACGTAAATATGTTGCTGACAATTCAATAACAGATGTCTTATTTGCCAATAACTTGATACACGCTTGTTCGCCATCTACGACAAGGAAATATCTCAATATGCTGGCCCGATGAATGGAGGCTGGCTGTCGCTATTTAAGTAGGGTGACTTGCTTGAAAGTGATTTGTAGGACAATTTGCTTATACTATAACAATATCAATTACATATATGACTAACGAGAGTTCAAAGAAATATTCAGCAGTATACATCGTTTTAATGAGCATTGCTTTCTTCTCAATAGCATTGGTCTTTAATTTCTTTCCTCGCAGTAAAGTGTCGGAATTGGAAAAAAGAGAACTTGCCGCTTTTCCAAAGTATACGGAAGACGCCTTGTTGAGTGGTGAGTTTACCAAGAAAGTCTCATCATGGTATAGCGACAGTGAACCATACCGTGATGTGTTGATGCAACTCAGTATGACGATAAAAGACATTATAGGTATAGCCCCGACAGAAAACAATGTCAGGTTTCATGCTGCAAAAACAACTGTGCCGGCAGATGACGAATACGATGATGCGTCGGATAGAAATGTTGGAGCATATAAGAATGAAATAACCGCTGACGATAATGCCAAGATTGCCAATGCCGGTATAATTGTAGTAGGAAAAGGTGATAAAGTCAGGGCGTTTATGGCCTTTGGCGGTAGCTCAAGAGGAGGTGGCCAATATTCTGAGGCTGCAAACAAATACAAAGAGGTTTTCGGTGATAAGGTACATGTTTATTGTATGGTGATACCTACAGCCGCGGAGTTCTATTGTCCAGACAATGCCCTTTCATGTACTCGTCCTCAGCGTCCGACCATTAACCATATATATTCTCAGCTTAGTCCGAAAGTGAAGGCCGTTGATATATATACTCCACTTGGCCAACATGCAAAAGAAGACATATATTTGCGTACTGACCATCATTGGGCACCTCTTGGAGCCTATTACGCCGCTCAGAAATTCGCTCAGGTCGCTGGCGTTCCTTTCAAGCCCCTCTCTAGTTATGAGCGTAAGGTCGTGCATGGATATGTAGGTAGCATGTATGGCTATTCAAACGACATATCTGTCAAGAATGCCCCAGAGAATTTCGTCTACTATGTGCCGAAGAATGTAAAGTATACCACCACATATATAGATTATACAGTGGATAAGAATTATCATGTTACTTCAGTAAGTAAACCTTACAAGAGCATATTCTTTTACCATTATAAAGATGGAAGCGGTGGAGCATACTGTACCTTTATGGGTAGTGACATGAGGATCACTCAGGTCAGGACGGGAATGAAGAACCATCGGCGCCTGATGATTCTGAAGGACAGTTTCGGCAATGCCATTCCTGGTTATCTCTTTTACAGTTTCGAAGAGATACATGTTGTAGACTATCGCTATTTCGGTCGTAATATGAAGAAATATGTGGAGGAGAACAAAATAACGGATATTTTGTTTGCCAATAATATCTTCAATGCTTATTCTCCTAAGATATACAAGCGTTATCTCAATTTTTTGACGCAAGGTGACAATGTTCTGGTTGCTCCTGCGACTAAAAGTAAGGCCGCAGTCAATGCAAAAGAAAAAACAACAGAAAATGATGCTCATGACAAAATGCCTAATGAAAAGCGACACAAGGAAACTGTTCCTGTTTCAGAAGGTGAGCCTAAAGTAGAGACCAAGTCTTCACATCAGGCAACGCCCAATGAAAAGGGGGATAAAGAATGAAAAACAAACAGGACATGAAAAGGGTGAATATGACCTTTTGCATGTCCTGTTTGTTTTTGATACCTGTTGGCGGAATTAATTTAGTGCATACTTAATTCTGCCAATGGGCTTGTCGT
>ENA-ORRN01000094-ORRN01000094.1-human-gut-metagenome-genome-assembly--contig:-NODE-94-length-74289-cov-7.139828_pt1 | contig 74289 bp, 68 predicted proteins | sample MGYA00242174_ERZ509132 | MGnify/ENA primary metagenome ERZ509132 (study PRJEB26280, sample SAMEA2338671) | human gut metagenome | biome: human gut; feature: human-associated habitat; material: faeces... | reverse complement strand
GTGGTTTATTTGTCTCGAACGCTTTGCGTTCTCGACAGGGCTTATAGCCCTACAATGTAAAGAGCCCTACGATAGATTGTCGTTGGACTCTTTAACATTAAATATGAACAGTTATTTTAAAAGATTTGCTACTTCGCTTTACTCCATGTCCTTGCTGCGTATTTGCACTGCTTGAGTGCTGTCTTCGTAACGAGTTTGCCGCTTTCATCGTAAACTCTTACCTGAACCTTGTAGAAGTATTTCGTTCCCTTCTTACCTCTTGTGTTCGTGTAAGAAGCAGTTTTCTTCGTCACGGTGGACTTGTAGGAAGCTGCCTTCTTCGTGGAGCGGTAGAAGCGGTACTTCACGGTGAAGCCAAGGTCTTTCAGTTCCTTGATGGAAGCCTTAACCTTTGCGTCGCTCTTCAGGACTGCTTTGATGTTCTTCTTAGCCGTCTTGCTGGAACGCGCAACGAGCTTCATATCTTTTACGATGGACTTCGCTTTTGCGATGTTTGCTGCTGCGTCATCGGCCGGCTCTGCTGCCTTTTCGATTGTAACAGTTATGGTTGAGCCTGTCGCCGCTTCAGACATTGCCTTCAGTTCTTCCTGCGTGTAAGTCTTGTCGCCAAACGGTGTTCGAATTGTCAGCTTCGCGTCGGTGTCTTTTACGATGGAGTCGATGAAGCTCTTTTCAAGCGTTACATCAGCCTTTTCTGCATCGCCGACGGATTTGCTGGAAACAACCAAGATGATTTCGTTTGACTTGCTTGCTTTCGCCTGTTTCAGGATTTCTTTCTGATTGTCAGCAGAAACTTTGACATCGGCAACCTTCGTCTTAGTGCCGTCAGCGTTTGTCTTTTCGCTTACCTTGACTTCGGTTGGTGCGGTTGTCGTTTTCGTCTTGGCGTCGGTTGTGACATCGCTTACCGCTTCAATAACGCCGCCTGCCATACCGCCCGCGTCATCCCAAGCCTCAGAGCCTTCTTCTACTGTGTAGTCATCCGTGTAGTGGAATACGATTGCATCGCCGTCCTCTAAGAACTGCTCGTCAACTGCCAAAAGCGGGTGCTTGCCGTTTAAGGTGTACATCCAGCCGGAGAAGTTTCCGTTATCAAATTCTGCAAGTTCAAAATCCTCGTTATAGGTCACGGAGTAGATATACTTTCCGTACTGCGAATCTTCGGCATTGAAGCGGACTTTCGGGGAAGCTGTTTGTTTTTCAACTTCTTTGAGGAAATCCCAAACCGTTGCGTTAAGGTCTACCGTATAGGTTTTCCCTTGAATCCATGTCGTAAGGCCGCCTTTTTGCAGGGTATGGCTTGTCCCGTCCTCTCCGTGCCTTTCATCGCCTTTCAGGGTGAACTTTACATCAATCGTGCTCTTTGGATTTACTGCAGTGCCGCTCTTCTTGTTAATCTTTACCGTAAAGTCGCAGGTCATATTCTGATAGCTTGCCGTCAGGTGCACAATTGCCTGCTTGGAAGAGTCGAATCCGCTGATTTCTACATCATTAATCGTCAGATCCTTCGTTGTGCCGTCACTGTAGGTCACAGTGAAAACGATGTCTTTTAAATCCGTCTTTGGATCAAGCGTATCGCCGACAAAGTATTCGTTCTTGTAAGTGCCGCCTGCTTCCATCCTATATGGCACTGCTTCATCGGAAAGCACCGGGCAGTTTTCATCCTGCACCCAGTTGTGCATGCTGCTTGCATTCGCGTTCAGCATCTCTACGATTGAGCCGTTTTTCATTTCTTCCTGCGTACAAGCCTTCGCAAGCTTATCCTTATCTTCGCCAAGCGGATCGTCGTCACGGTTCATGCCGCTCTTTGACACGCCGGAATATTCTCTGGTGAGACCATCTTCGCGGTCTACCCAGTCACAGATGTCCTTAAGGCTGTCCTTAGAAGTATCATAGTAATAGGTATCGTCATTTGCGCCTTCTTTGAATCCCATCGGACGAATCTTGCTCGTGTCGATATGCTCTACTGCACCGATTCCCTTTACGCTCTCACTGTTTGTGATGAAGTAGTAGTTATTTTCAATGATATTACATTGATTCAGGGAGCGCATGAAGCCTGCGACAGCGCCTTTCGAGCCGTTAATGTTATCTGCCGGTACGCACTGCAGCGGCGAGCCTGCCGGAACGGTCTTACCGTTTAAGGTCAGGGAGCCGTAGAACACATTGTTACGGATATAGCCGATGCCATTATCATAGCACTGGTCGCAGCCGCCTTCGCCGCCAAAGAGGCCGCCAACGGCACGTGCGCCGGTAATATTAGCATTTACATAGCAGTTTTCGATGACCGCGCAGCGCGTGTTCGGCGCAGTCTGGTCGTCATAGCCGCCGCCTAAGATGCCGCCGATATATTCTCCGTCTGCATAGATATTTCCGGTAAACTGTGAGTTCTTAATGCTGCAGTCACGCATGGAAAAGGCTTTGTAGCCGGCAAGACCGCCCACATAGCTTCCGCTGCTGTAAAGGTCTGCGCCGCTCCTGCAGCTTACTAAATTGAATGCACCGCTTCCCACAATGGAGCCGAGGATGCCTTTTGCTGCCGGCTGTCCGTTTTCATCAACACCGATTTTGACGCCGGACTCGACTTTGCAGCCGATGGCACTAACCCCGCCGCTGTTTCCAATTAGTCCGCAGCTAAGCGTATTGGAACCGCTAAGCAGCGTGCAGTTTATGAGACTTGCATTTTTGCCGCCGGATTTCTCCGGGCCCATACTTGATGCAATTCCTGCGGAGGCAATGTACGCGCCCTGCACCTTCAGGTTCTTGATCGTACCGCTTCCGACCCTGCGGAAGAGGCATTTTGCGCCTTTCGCATAGGTGATGGTATGGCCATCTCCGTCAAAGGTTCCTTCAAATGGTGTCTGAGAGTTTCCAATCTGCTGCCAGCCTGCCTGAATGACGATGTCATCATTTTTAAGTACAAAGTAGGTATTTTTGAAATTTTCACCTCCGGCAGTTCTCTCTGCAATGAGTTCAAGGTGCTCGAAAGTTTCAATTTCATACGGAGCCGCTTCCGTTCCATCGCCTGCAAGGTTAAAAGAAGTGTCACGCACCCTTACACGGATTGGCTCGCTTACCAGCATGGTCGTCTCGCCTTTTGCAGTCGTTTTAAAAATCACGCAAAGATAGCTCCAAGTACCCGGCTTTGCCTTTGCCTGCTCTGCAAGGTTTACCGTCGCTTTCATACCGTCCAGACGGTAATCACTTTCCGGCACCAGCGAAAGCCCCTTTAAGCCGTTCAGGGTTCCTGCCGTATAGTGCCAGTCTGCGGTAATGCGGTCGCCGCTCTCTGCAGTCGTGCCTTCCGGATATTTCAGGTTCAAAGTGAGTTCCTTCTCCGTCAGCTCTGCTGCATCGTCTACGACAATGTCCTGTGGCAGCGGCTCTGCAACCTCTAATTTTCCTTCTTCGGTTGTCGGCTTCACATAGTTACAGATAACCGTGCTCAGGCACTTTCGTCCCCACGGATCCATTGCATCGCTGCGCCAGTCTGCATTCGTACCGCCGTAATAGACTACCGCGTTTTCGCTGAAGTAAACATTTTGAATACCCGTCTGATGCTGAATCTTCTTTACCGATTTTGGAAGAATGACGCTCTCAAGGCTGCTGCAAGGGAAGAAGGCTCCGATTGGAATTTCGGTCACCTCTCCCTGCACTTCAATATGCTTGATGGAGTGGCAGTCTGCAAACTGATTCAAACTCAAAGTGATAACCTTCGGCGGAAGAATGATTTCCTCAATCGCCGTGCCTTTAAACGCGCGCATGCCAAGTCCTGTCAGGCTCTGCGGCAAGGTAAGCTCTGTAATCGCTTCGCAGCCCTCAAAAACGTTTGCGCTGATCTCCTGTAGTCCTTCCGGAAGCACCGGATTTTCAAGCACCTTGCAGCCTGAAAAGGCACTGTAGCCAATCGTCTTTAAGGAAGAAGAAAGCCCTATCTTTTTCAGCGCGCTGCAGCCTGCGAAAACCTCACTCCCGATGTTTGTAACCGTCTGCGGCAAGGAGATTTCCGTAAGTGCGCTGCATTCATAGAAACACTTTGCCGGAATTTCGGTAAGCCTGCTTCCTTCTGCAAAGGTCACTTTCCGAAGCTTCGTAAACCCGGAAAACATGCTCGCATTCAGCTCGCTGACCGACGCCGGAATTGTAAGCTCGGTCGCAGAAGGATTCACATAATACAGAGCCGTTTTATCCCTGTTATAGATTGCGCTGTAGCCCGTGCCCGCGCTGTTTTCTTCAAAAATAAAGTTTGCTTTTCCTTCTCCGGTGAAGGTGACCTTCGCAAGTGTTTCTTCGGAAAATGGTGCTTCGCCCCACTCGGTCAGAGACGCAGGGATTGTCACCGTCTCAAGGGAAGTACAGTCGCTATAGGCATCATAGGCATAATCGGTTGCACGGAAGGTCTGATTTCCAAAGCTCTTTACGCCTTCCTGATAGATAACCTCCGTCAAATTCGTGCATCCTGCGAAGGCTCCAAGACTGACTTCTCCTACCGTGGCCTTTTTTAAAGCCGTGCAGCCACCGAATGCTGCTCTGCCAAAAGTTTTCGTTCCTTTCGGGAGCACAATTTCCGTCAATGCCGTACATTTCGCAAAAGCAGCAGAATTGATTGTCGCTTCGCAGCCCTCATGGAAGATAACATCTTTTAATTTCTGGCAATTATAAAAACCTTTGTTTGTAATCTGTGTCAAGGTGCTTGGAAAGCTTACCTTCTCCACATTCGTACAATCACTAAAATCTGTATAGAGTCCTGTAATGCCTTCTTCAATCCGGATTTCTTTTATTCGGTCTGCATATTTATGCCACGGAGAAATTTCGGATGTTGTCTCTCCGCTTCCGCTGATGGTCAAACTCTGCGTATCAAGGTTTAAGAAATATTTCGCATTACTTCCTCTGTTCTGTCCGCAGTCACCGTTTGGCATCGCGCAGATGACATGGCAGGCAGGCGGAAGCAGGGCGTTTTCCGCATTGCCCCGCGCCGTTATCATGTAGTCTTCTAACTTGGTAAATACAAGCGTTACTTCACCGTTTTCATCGGTCACCTTTTCTGCCAGCGGCGTGAAAGCGCCTTCCTTCCATGTTCCGATTTGAACGCCTTCAAGCGGTATCCCGTCTCCGTCGGCTAAGGTCAGGGTAAATTCCTCCCCCGGTGCCGCCTTTACCCCTGCACTGTCAAATTTAGAGTAGCCTGCTGATGCGTCAATCGAAGCATAAATTTCATCGCCTGCCCTCAGCGAGGTTTCATCTGCCCTGCTTTTCACGCGCTTGCCGTTTTTAAAGAACACGAGGCTCTGCGGCTCGCTGCCCCAGAACTTACGGATGACAAAGCCTTCGTCCGATGTCTCCGTTATGTAGTCCTCTGTCGTCAGATATGCCTTATGTGCGGCTTTCAGCGCCTCATCCAGCGTGAATCTTTCGTCCCCGTTCAGATCCACAACGGTCACCGAAAGATGTGCCGCTGCTGCTTCGTCTTTTGCTGAAGCTAATACGCCCTCCTTACTTACCGTAAGCTCTGCCTGTATCGGTGACTGCGAACTGGTTTTAGCCGTCAAGGTCTTGCTGTGTGCCGTATAGGTCTCGCCGTTAATTTCAGCAGTTGCAATTACATGATATTGCACCGGCCTACTGTATTCGCTAAAACCAATGACCGTCTTCCATGCCTCGCCGCCAACCTGCGCTAAGGATGGCCACTTCTTATCATTTCGGTACCATTGATAATTTACCGTGATATTTTCCGGCAAATCTTGCAATTTGCCGCCTGCATTATAATATTTGGTAACCCGTGCTTCAATGATTTCTTGCCTTGTGGATGCTGCTCCCTCATTTGGGCAGAAACGCACTGAGGAATCGTCAAGGTCCGTCGTAAAGACCAATGTTTTCGCCTCGCCGTACTCCGGTATGCTATCCGCAAATGCCATGCTTGGCATCATGGTAAAGACCATAAGAAATGCCAAAAGCACGGTGAGAGTTTGTTTAAAAAGATTTGTCTGTGTGTTCATGTAACACCTCTTATTTCTTCCAGATTCTCGTGCCATAGCTGCACTGCTTCAGCGTACTCTTTGCAACAAGCGTCTTTCCGTCATAAACAAACACGCGGGCTTTGTAGTAGTATCTCGTGCCCTTTACGCCCTTCGTATTCGTGAAAGTACTTACGCTCTTCGCCTTCAGAGCCTTGTAGCCGGAAGCTTTCTTCGTCGAGCGATAGAAACGGTATTTTACGGTATATCCCATCGCTTTCAGCTCCTTGATAGCCGTCTTGTTATTCTTTACGCTTACCTGAGCTTTTACCGATTTCTTGCTTGTCTTTGTTGTTTTTACCTGAAGCTTTATATCCTGTAAAAGCGCCTTTGCACGTGCCTGCTTCTGCGCGGAAATCTCTTTTTCTGCTTCTGCTTTTTCTACTGCTGCAAATATGCCGAGACGGTCGGTCTCAAAGGTAAGGTAGCTATCGCTGCCCACCGTTTCAATGCTGTGCGGTAAAACGGTGCAAATGCCGTTTTCGTCAATCGAAACCAGAAGAACGTCTTTTCCCTTCAGTGCATCGGAAAGCGGAAGGCTCACGCCTGCCTTCGCTCCGCCTAAATCGGTAAGGAGCTTATCTCCTGTTTTTGCGCTGACTGTAAACAGCTTGCCTGTTTTTCCGATTACCGATTCTGCCGATTTTTGCGCGTCAGTAAGGGCTGCTTTTTCATTGATACTGATCGTAATCGTATCACCTGCCTCGCCTGCCGTAAGGGCGGTAAGTGCATCCTGTGCAAAACGCATCTGTGTGCGGTCTGTCTTTAAAAGAAGGTCTGCCTTACTGTCCTTTGCAATCGAAGCAAGGCTATCTTTTGGAATCGCAATGTCCGTCCAGCTTGCATCGCCGGATTTTACGGTAATGGTAACAAGGTCTGATTTGTTTGCTTCTGCCTGTTTTGCAAGTTCCTTTGCGATTTCTTTAGAAACATTTGCAAGAACCTTAGAGACATCTTCTCCCTGTTCGTTCTTTGCAGGCTGCGCCTTGCCGCCATCAATTGTCGTCTTGGTTACAGTTGTTACTTCTCCGGAAGTTGTCTCCTTTACAGTGATAACATCCACAGAAGATGGAATCGGTCCGATGGCGCCGCCACCGCCGCCTCCGCCGGTATTTCCGCCACTGGTGCCACTTCCTGCAGCCTTTTCGACCGCTTCAAGTTTTGCAAGTACCGAGCTGCCAGCCCAGTCAAGAAGTGCTTTATCCTCTTCGGTCATAGCCTTGCGGATAGCTGCGACATCTGCCTTAACCTGAGCAGCATTTGCCTCTGTTACTTCCGAAGCCTTCGGAAGTGCTGAGATCTTCTCATAAAGGTTTGCGGCATTTTCATTTCCTTTCAGCTTTAAGCCTGCCGCTACCAGTGCCTGATACTTTTCTAAAACTCCAGTAAGTTCAGGCATTTCTTCAGGTACATTTTCAAGTTCTGCCTTGCTTTCTTCATCCAGAGCTTCATACTGCGCGATGAGACCTTCAAGACGGCTCAAATTTTCAGAAGCCAGTGTATCTGCCTCCGGCATCGCCTTTACTCCTGTAGCAAAGGCACTAAGATCGGAAATTTCTGCACCTCCTGTACGACGAGTAATGAAGTAGTAATTTCTTGCTGTCTGATTGGCATCCGTGAGGGTCAATTTATAGAAATCAAACCACGGTGACAATTCAATCTGCTTTCCATTGATGAAGGATTTCCCATCCCCATAAATTCCGCCGCTCATCACAGCAGTCATGCCTGTAGGAAGCGCAATATTCAAAATTGTACTCGGATCCTTCTGATTAAAGTAGTCAAAATAATAGACATAAGTCTCCTCATCAAAGATTTTTTTCTCCGCATTTGGATTACCTGTAAATCGAATTACCGGTCTTGTTACATCGGATGCGAAGATAACCTTGACCAGATAATCCTTTTTTGTCACGCCGTCTGCTGCCGTTACCGTCATGGTGAAGGACTTGTTTGTTTCACCATACAGCGCTTCCATGTTTAAAAATGCACTGTCAGCGACTGATTCTCCTGCAACAAGTCCCTCTGCGCCCGAGAAGGTTACTGTCGCGCCGGGAACCTTTGGCTTTGCTGCAAGCAGCACTGCATGCGTATATTCGTTATGCAAAGTATCTTCCGGTGCATCCGTATCAAAGCTTTCCGGAACCGTAAGGGTATATCCTTCTTCGCTTTGCTCCATCTGGCATGCAGTAATGATGGAGTTTGATGGTCCAAAACGCAGCGCCTGCACTTCCTGCAGGGAAGTATCAGTAGGGTCATCCTGCGGAACATTCGCTGCGGCATTTCCCTGATAGTCGATTAAATATACCACGCATGCTGTGCCGACAGCTTTGTAGCGATAACTGCCTCCATGAGGAATAGTCACGGTCGTATTTTCGTGAATGCCACCTACACTTGTACTTGTCGCTTTATTTGAAAAATAGTAAGGCTTCATGTTGGTATATACCTCTACCACATTCAGCCCCGGCTTTAGGGTAAAGGCGGAACTGATGCCATCTGCAGCTTCGGTCTTACCGTGGAAACTTCCGCCGATCTTCTGTCCGTTTACTACAACCCAGCTTAACTGCGATTCTTTCCAAGCTGCATAAGGCAGGAGAGCTTTTAACTTGAATCCCTCAACGCCCTCATCCCGACTGCAAACCTGTGCGTGCAAAACAACCGGCGTCTCAGAGTACAGCGTTTTCGCAAAGACAGAGGTTGCTATTTCGCCTTCTGAAGGAAACTCCACCTGAAACTCAGGCAGTGCCGTGCCTTCTTCCGTCAAAAGACTCACCGAGGAAGGAAGATACGGGCGATAGTCAACACTCAGTCTTTCGCTGTCAGCTGCAATGGTGTACAGCTTCGTGTTATTACTTTCATCTTTGGTCTGCAAATAGAGGCAACGTCCCAACAGATGCCAGTATTGAGAACTATTCTCTTCTGTTATATAGGCTGCCTCCGGGCTTGCCGCCTTTGTGAGGTCGAGAACAAAGGTATTGGTATCGTAATCCACCGTCAGCGCACCTTCCTTTGTTAAGTCAAAGTCATCGGCTGGTGAACCACTCCATGCCTTTTCAATTGTCACACCGTCCGGAATGGTGCCGCTGAGCTGACCGCGGAAAGTATAGATTGCCAAACGAGCACTAAGGTCAGTTGCATTGTAATTATCCACAGGAATTTTCACTGTATAAATCTGATCGCTATTTTCATACTTTTGCAGCTTATAAGGCGTTGGCATCTTCCAGCTTCCCAACGAGAAGGTGACATTTGGAGCCTTTACGACAACCTTCGTTGTTGCACTTTTCAAAGTAAAAGTAACAGGACTTTTTCCCGTTTCTGTAACAGTAGCCTCCACGCGGTAATATGTTACGCCTGCCGTATCGGTTGCTGGTTTATATGTGTCTGTATTTTCTCCATCAATTACCGTCGTGACAGTTTCCGGTGTCTTACCTTGGTACCATGTGTACTGAATACCGCTTCCTTCCGGTGCTTTAACCTCTAGCTTTAATGGCTCTGCAGCAGCATTTTGGTTATATTCTACTCGCTCCGGAAGGTCGGTTTTAATCTGCACTTCATCAGAGGCCTCCACAAAGTGGAATTGGTATATGTAACCATTATTCGCTGTATATTTATGTATCTCCATTTGGTTTTCTGGCGAGATCGAAAAATTTGATGGCAAATATGCCAAAATACACTTCGTTGAGCCTTTGCCATCTGCGAGTCTCACAGTCGTTTCAGTCATAGGATTTTCCGGTTTTTTATTAGCAGCAAATTGCCAAAAATCGTTTAGAGGTACTGTGCCATTTTCTACTTCCATAAAGAACCCATATTTAGGGTCAGAGGAAGTGAAGGAAATGGTTACTTCTTTTGTCCCTGCTGGAACGGTGTAGGTGTATTCATATAAATAATCTACACTTTTTCCTTCCTTAAACTGAAACTTTGAGGTAAGAGGTGCTGTCTTTTTATTTAACGGCTCCGTTGACAGTGTAAACTGTGTCAAACCTTCTGCGTCCGGGGTCTTAATTTTTATCGGTTCCGGTGCTGTTTCAAAATGGAACTGGTAGATTTTACTCTTGTTTAACCACCACTGGCCTGAAACGCCTGACGGTAGATATGGTAAGATACATTTTGTCGAACCCTTGCCATTTTTTAGTCTGACTGTCGTACTCTTAATAGCCTCTTCCGGTTTACTTTTTAACTGTAAAAAATCATTCATAGTTACTGTACCGTTTTCCGCTTCTACAAAGAATCCATTCTCAGAGTCAGAGGTAGTGAAGAAAATGGTTACTTCCTCTGTTCCTGCTGGAACAGTATAGGTGTATTCGCGTAAGACCGGTACACTTCGTCCGTTCTTAATTTGAAAATTTGAAGTCACAGGTGCAGCGTCCCTGTTTATCGGTTCTACCGACAGTGCAAACTCCGTCAAACCTTCTGCGTCCCCAGTCCGAATCGTCACTGCGCCCTCTGCTGCCTGCGGTGCAGGAGTTTGTGAAAGCACCTCGTCAGCGAGATTATTTTCCATGCTCTCCGCCCATGCCATGCTCGGCATATAGGTAAATACCATGATTACCGCCATGAACATGACAAGTGCTTTCTTGAAAACAATGTTTTGTGTTTTGTTCATTCTTTTTAATCCTTTCTTTTTGTATTTCGCTTCGGTGCGTTTTACGGGCTTCTGCCTCGTGCTGCGCGCCTCGCGATTATCTATGTAAACACTCTATTTGTGTAGTGGTCTTGTTACTCCGCTGTGCCTACCTGTATGGCTGAATCGGCACATTCGGCGGTTTCGGCATTTTCTGCCGCTGCGCGTGCCGCTTCTGCCGCCTGCTGCTCACGAATCTGCCTGCGATATTCTTTATGACGCTCGCGCTTTTCCTTTCTTCTGCGCCGTCTGTCAAGATAGGACTGCGCGACTTCCTTCACACCAGCCTTCTCAAGCATTCTGCCCCACGGCCCGAAGCGTTCCTTGAGTACCGTATCATACAGCAAATCGCAGCGTTCGGGCATTCGGTTGTTTTCCGCCACGAAGTCGCGTACAAGCTGCAGAAGCTCTTCATCGCTAAGTTTCCGATACGGCGCTGCGACTTCCCGCAGTTTCTTCGCTTTTTCGCCGCCTGTCAGGTTCGGGTCGTTCTTTATGCGTTCTTTGAGTTCCCTTTGGTTCATTTTGTATTCCTCATTTTCTGTTTCGGTTTCGTATCAATTGTATTTCTCTTGCCCCCTGTGGGCGGCGTGCTCTATTTTTCTTTCGCGCCGCCCTGAAAGGATGAAAAGAATGTTTGCTGTTTCATGGTAATAAAAAACTGCCCTCTTTTACTCTTGGGACAGCCATTTTCTCACTTACCGACGCTTCTCGTCGTGATGCCTTTTCTACTATCCCAGAGATTTTAACATCCGATTCTCACTCGTCTCCCGGCTTGTCGTTTTGGATTTTATCCTTACGCTCCACGGTTGCTGATACAGCGGGTTTCTCATCCCGTTCCGTTAGTGAGAATCTCCTATGCAGTTTTTCTGTTTTATCGTGCACCTGAATTTCTGCACACAAAAAGACCTCTCTTGCTTGGCTAAGTGCCAAACAAAAGAAGTCTTGGTTTTCTAGCATATTCTATTTTAGAGGTGGTCTTTGCACACGCAAAAACTACCTTTTCAGCTAAATAGGAAAGGTTGGTTGGTTGGTTGGTTGGTTGGTTGGTTGGTTGGTTGGTTGCAAGAACCATGCCAATTATTTACTTTTTTGCATCTTTTTACCATAACCACATGCATTTCCTTTCCCAAAATTTACATTCCTATCTTACCGCAATCCGGGATAATTGTAAAGCGTAATTTTTTAGAGGGTTTGGGAGGATTTTTGGGTGTGACTGTCTTTTGCTTTTCGTTTGTCGGATTTTACAAAATTTTCTTCGATATATCTCCCATTATATTCCTTACATTTTATTCCATGTTACGATATTATTAATTTACAGAATCTGTATAAATAGAGCAGGCGCGCAAGCTCGGAAATGGAGAAAAAATATGACTAAATACAAGTTCAGCAACAAGCTGATGTTTGCACTCGTTATGCAGGACGAGGAAATTTGCGCGGAATTCATTCAGCGTCTTTTTCCGGGAAAGAAGGTCAAATCCATCACTTTCCCAAACGACATCAAAATCACACCCGAAAAAACCATTGTTACAGGTGTTCTGTCAAAGTCCGTGCGGCTGGATGTTTTAAAAATTTACAGTTGCAATTAAACGACGAAACCTATACAATAATCTTAGCAATCGATTGTCCGAAGGGCAATATTCCGAAAGAACTGGAAACTTTCTTTACCTATGTGGAGCGTGAAGAAGTCGACGAAAACGACGATTTCGTTAAGCGCATCCATGAAAAGGTCGAGGAAGTCAACCGCGATACGGAGGTAACTGAGATTATGACGATAGAAGAAGAAATGAACATCCGTTGGCACTATGGCTACGATGAAGGCGAAGCTGCCGGAGTCGCAAAAGAAAAGCGCGAAATTGCGAAAAATCTTAAAGTTCTCGGTGTAGGTACTGCGGAAATTATCAAGGCAACCGGGCTTTCCGCCGAAGAGGTTGAAGAATTGTAAATATTGTTTTATTACAGCACAGGAGCGGAAAATCCGCTCCTGCCGTTTCTTTTTTATTTCTTTTTATAGCCGCAATCACAATATGGGCCGCCGGATGCTATCGTGTATTCTCTTGCGAAATTGGACGCGCCGCCTGCTTCGCTCATCACATAGTCAAGGTGGCACATCGCAGGCGTCAAATCGTAAAGCCCGAGGTCTTTCATCATTTTGCAAATGCCGCACTGCGTAAAACGTGCCTCATATCCGCTGCCGTCTTCATACTCATATAAATCCATGTTCCACGAGTACGGATTTCGGTCTCCCGCGCGCAGTTTCTCCGTCTGCCTCATGCCTTCCATGTCTGCATCCGTAAACTTACGCTTGCCGCTCTGCCTGCAGAACCACTTCATCATAGGGATCATCATCGCCCGCTCATAATATTCAGTCAGCGCCTCAACAGTCGGTCTTTCCGGCATATTCAGCACATAAGCTCCAAGCATCGCACAGCCTATGAGGTTCACTTTAAACCTGTCCTTTTTCTCGAATTCCGGAACAGGTTCTAAAATTTCACGGTATTGTTTCTTTGCCTTGCGCGAAATTTCTTTCGCAGCCTGCGGCTGTATTCTGAATATCGTTGTCAGATTTTCCTCAAAGGATTTTCTGAAGATCAGCCACATCGCCTTCGCTTTTGCATCGTATTTCATTTTGCATTGCCTCCGTTTTATGCGTTTTCATGTGTCCGTGTTAGCACAAGCTAACCACAAACCCCTAAGAAAGCCGCCTAAAATCAGCGGCTTTCTAATAGTATATCATAAATTTCGTCGTGTGTCAGCTTTTTGCAGCAGCCTGAAAAAAATTCTCGAGAATCGTTTCAGGTCGCTAAGTACTGATTTAGGTTTTTTTCTTAGTATGCAGGTTTTCCGGTCTTAATCAAGCTGTCAAGATCGGTAAACGCATTTTCAATCGCTTCGCTGTGGTATAGTTCATACATATCATAGACAAACTGAGTAAGATTCTTTTCATCTAAGATTTCCAAGATTTTATCTGCCGTGGTTTCCTTATGCGCGGCATAACATTCCAGCAAATAGGTAAAAAACTTAAATTCTTTCGTCAATTTCATCACCTCGCAGATACAGAGAGTTCCCGGGATCGCCTGTTGCCTCTTCGTTTTCCCACATATCAAAGATTGCCAGCGGACTAAAATACCAAAGCCGCATCTCGTTGTCGAGGAGCATTCCATGGGTTTGAGATTTCAAAAAGATTCGCAATCCATCCATAAGCGAGACTCCCCTGCTTTTGGAAATCAAAGCCGCAAGTTCCGTATCAAAGTTTTGCATAATTGACGGTCTGGTATTCTCTCTCATATTTCTTTGCCTCCGAGATATTTTAAACATTGCAGACCTTTTTGTGTCAAGAAAGCATATTGATTGGCTAATTTTTGCGGCTTCAAGAGAATCAATGCTACTTCTTCGGATATATTGCCTGCCATGTAATCTGATAAAACCGGCATTGTTGTATCATTTGCCACAGGCCCGATAACAATATCGAATTTATCGTCATTGTACAAATTCTTTCTGTTTTGCGTTACAAAAGTGAACTACCCATTGTCTAAAGCCAATGGGCTTCCTGCTTCATCGACCTCGTAACCTACTATCTCCACAGGCGTTAATTCGGACAGTCCCTGCCCTATTTATATTTTTTCTTATGCTATTTGTCTTATTCCTTCTGCCAGTATATTTTTTGCAGCATTGATATCCCTGTCATGTTCCGCTCCACATTTCGGACATATCCATCTCCTCACCGACAAATCTTTTGTGTCCGAATTCTGATACCCACAAACAGAACATATTTGGCTGCTGGCATAAAATGTATCTATTTTGATGTATTCCCTGCCATTCCATTTTGCCTTATACTCTAACTGTCTTGTCAGCTCATACCATGATACATCACTTATGGCTTTTGCCAGATGATGATTTTTTACCATGTTTTTTATCTGCAGATTTTCTGAAACTATCACTTGGTTTTCGCTGATAATCTCATGTGAAACTTTATGCAGATAATCTTTTCTGCTATTCCTTATTTTCTCATGACATAATGCTATCTTTTTCTTTGTTTTATAATAGTTTTTACTTCTCTTTTCTTTATGTGACAGTTGCCTTTGCAGCTTTACAAGCTGTTTCTCATATTTCCTTATAATTTTTAGATTCTCATATATCTTCCCATCGGAAGTAATGCATAAATCTTTAATTCCTAAGTCTATTCCTATACGACCAGTTGTATGTACCAGCTCCTTATGCGCAGTTTCCACAAGTATGGACACATAATATTTTCCACTGGGCATCTGCGAAACGGTCGCTGACTTAATCTGTCCACTAAATTTTCTATGCAGTTTTGCTTTTACTTCCTTTAGTTTAGGCAGTTTTATCTTACCATTCTCATGATTTACTGTTATATTTCCATTTGTATAATTTGTTGTATATGATTTATGGTTATCATGTTTGCTCTTGAATTTTGGGAATCCTGCATGTTCCTTAAAGAATTTTTGATATGCAGCATCCATGTTATAAATTGCGTTGGTCAGAGCAAATTTATCTGCTTCTTTTAGCCATTCATAGTTTTTCTTTAATTCTCTGTTGCAGTAATTATTACAATCTGTTTTACTGACAGACTTTTTCTCTTTCTCGTATATATCTTTCCGGTATGCCAATGTCTGGTTATAAACAAAACGACAACAGCCAAATGTTTTTGCTATCTGTATTCTTTGTTCGCTATTAGGATATATCCTGTATTTATATGCTTTCAGCATTAGCCATCACCATCTTCTTACCCTTGATTTTCTATATATTTTCTCAACATTCCTTCTGAAACATTTCCTACACTGCAGGCAAACTATCCATCCGTCCAAAAAGTATGCTCTTTCCAATTATATCATCTGATATTTGTTTTGGCATCAGCAATTTCTTTCTATAACTTGCATACGAAAATAATATGATACTGTAAAAAATACTTGTGTCTGTTTTTGATTTCCATGTTCCCATAACGCAAGTATAGCACAAACCACCACTTTTGGCTACCTTAACCCACCGTCTAAAGCCAGTGGGATTGCGGTAGCCATATTTCAACCATTTTTGATCTGCCTCTTCAAAGCGTAAGATTGCTAAGTTTCCCGCTTGTGCCTCGTCAAAATCGTAAATCGAAAGTACCGCTTCTCCCTTTTTTCGGCGCTTTGTTTGAAGTTTTGCCCACCTTGTTGCCTGTGATTCATCAGATGTTGTGTAAAATCCAGATCCAAAGTCCAAGGTCCGATTTGAAAGAATAAGCTGCGGCGTTTCAACTTTCATATTGCTTCCATGGTACAAGTACATACGCATACCCCCTGTTTCAACGCTTCTTTAAATTATATCGTACCATATTTCATGATTACAGGCAACATTACATTCTTTATTGCCGATAATACAGCGTTTACAGTGCTGTCCCCTTTTTCGGCACGAAAAACGCGCTCATATTGATGCCCTCCAGCGTGAGCAGTTTAATCTTGCGGTCAATGCCTCCGGCATATCCGGTTAAGCTGCCGTTTGTGCCGACTACACGATGGCATGGGACGATAATGCTCAGCGGATTATGCCCGACAGCACCGCCGACAGCTTGCGCTGACATCCGCACGATACCCCTCTCTGCCGCGATTTGTGCCGCGATCTGTCCGTAGGTCATGGTCTTGCCGTAAGGGATCATGCATAGAATCCTCCAGACTCTTTTCTGAAAATCAGTTCCCGTCGGATTGAGCGGCAAGTCGAAGTCCGGCTCTTTTCCCGCAAAGTATACGTCCAGCCAGCGCTTCGCATCAGCCAGCAGCGGTGCAAGTTCTTCCTCGCAGGGCGCATTGCAAATCGCTGCGCCCGCTTCAGGCTCCGAATCCGCCTGCCCCCGCGCGTAATATTTCTGCCCGTCAAACCAAACCCCTGTCAGTGCCTGCGCGTCCGCCGTCAAAAGCAGATCTCCAAGCGGAGACTCGTAATGTGTTTTATATAGCATCGTATTCTCCTGTCTTTTTCGCATCGCAAACGTGCGTTCTTTTTTCTTTATTCTATCACATTTTCTGCCTTTGAGCCATAGAAAAAACGAAAAAATTCTGCTGAACGATCCCCTATGATACCCATGTTCGAAAGGGTATCACGCAAATCTTTGTTTATTCGAGGTGTATTTCCTACCAAATCCCCATTACATGCTGCATCACGAGGCTGACCGCCGTAATGCCGATCCAGCAGCATCCGCCTAAAAGCAGAGGTCTGCCGCCGCTCTTCACAAGCTGAACCACATTGCTGTTGAGTCCGATTGCTGCCATCGCCATAATGATGAAAAACTTCGATAAATCCTTCAGCGGCGCGAAAACATCCGCATCCATGCCTGCCTGAATGCAGACTGTGGTAATAACTGACGCGATAACAAAATACAAAATAAACATCGGAAAAGCCCTCTTCAAACTGAAGCCCTCTGCTTTGCCGCTGTCCTTCGCGCTCTTTTTCGCGCGTGCTACCGCCAGCACCAAGGTAATCGGGATAATCGCAAGCGTACGTGTAAGCTTTACCGTGACAGCTTTATGCAGCGTTTCGCTGCCGAGATTCCACATACTGTCCCATGTGGATGCCGCAGCCGTTACCGATGATGTATCGTTAATTGCCGTTCCCGCAAAGATCCCGAACGCATCTCCCGCGCTCGTGTCAAATCCAATCGCGCTTCCCAGCATCGGAAAGAAAATTGCCGCAAGCACATTAAAGAAGAAAATGACCGAGATGGACTGCGCCACCTCGTTGTCGTCTGCGCCGATGACCGGAGCGGTTGCCGCGATCGCCGAGCCCCCGCAAATCGACGAGCCGACTCCCACAAGAATCGCCGTATCCGAAGGCACGCGCAGCGCCTTATGCAGCGCCCACGCAAGCAGGAGAGATATGCCGATCGTGCAAACAATGATCGGCAGCGACTGTTTTCCTGTTTCAAAGATGACGCCAAGGTTCAGACCGAATCCCAGCAGTACCACCGCTGTCTGCAAAATGATTTTAGATGTCCACTTGATCCCTGCCGCCGCTTTGCCTTTGTCACTCCAAAAAAGCGCAATCAGCATACCGAATAATATGGAAAGCACCGGGCCTCCTATAATCGGAAATGCCTTGCCAAGCAGCCATGCCGGAACTGCAATGCCAAAACAAACTAAAATTCCTGTATAATTTTTTCGCATAAATTCCATGTACATTACCTCATTTTTTAGTCTTTCTATTTCAACTGAAATATTTCCTTAAATATTCCCTGACACATTCCTGCACATTTTGGGCTATGCGTATCGCCTGTTTTTTATCCATCCCGATCTGCGACGCGACGCCAAGCAGGTCCTCTGCTGCCGGATTTTTGCCGTTTCCATGGACACTGGTGGCGTGTTCTCCGCCGATTGAATGACTGTAGGTCAAATCGTATGCCGGCGATAATTTCCATCTTTTCTCTAGTTCATCATAAAGAAAGCTGAAATTCTTTGCATGATCGTCCCGATTGTGCGCGAACACATTGAAGCACATCAGGCGGTACAGCTTCTCTATCTCTTGAAAATCTCCAGTCAGCTTCAGGCAGGCTTTCATCAAAATATCGTAGTCCAATGTCAAATCACGATGCGAGGTCTCCAAAAGGCCGGCAGCCGAGATCACATGAATTCTCCGCTCCTTTCCGTCTTCTTTAAGGGCTCGATCGAATCGCCTTGTTCCGAAATAGCCGCTGCATATTCCGGACGGGAACAATCTGGTTTCTGCCATTTCGATCCCGCAGGCTTTGGCGCAGAGCGCATACTCGTACTCCTGCAAACCAATCGCATCATCATCTTCCTTCGACGGAAACTTGATCAGCCATGGCTGTCCGTTAACCTCTGTCAAAATTTTAGGTTTGGCACCACCGGAAGAACCTCCAAGCCGGAACAACTCATCTAAGCTGTCCGTTTGGTTTGTCGCAAGCAAGCGGCTGCATTCGCGTGCAATATCATCAAAATCGCCTATCTGCGTTTCCTCCGCAAGGTCGAATTCCGGCACATATTGCAGTGCGCCCATGCCCAAGCTTCCGACGATCGCAAGCCGATCCAGGCTTTCCGTTTCGATGGGATTGATATTGTGCTTCAGCAACTGTCGATCTACCAGGAGTCTGCCCCATCCGTCCGGCAGGCTGTCCTCAAAAACGCCAAAAATGCCGTCGAAAGGCAAAATCTGTGGCACGAAAACTTTCTTTCCCAAAGGCAGCGAAAACGGACTGATAGAAAATCCATCTGCGATCCATTCTTCACTATACTGAAAAGCAGCGAGATGTTTCCGGTATAATGCCATTGTTCCGACGGTTCGTCCCTCATAAAGAACCTGTAACTGTTTAATCTTGTCCATGTATGATCTCCTCTATGGATAAAAACGGAGCATCCTCAAAAAGATGGATCAGCGCATCGTCCATGTCGAGCGCGATCGCGAGCTTGATCAAGGCGTGCAGGGAAATTTCGCCGCTGGTTTCAAAACGTTTCACGGAACCCAAACTGACGCCTGACTTTTCGCTCAAGGCTTTTTGTGAAATCTTTCTGCGCTTGCGGACGGCACGCACGTTTTGTGCGATCTGCATTTGTATTTCTTTTGGTGTTTGTCTGTCTAATACTATCATAGCTAATATTTTATCCTATTTTGCGTAAAATATCAAGTTTTAGCTAATATTTTGTTCCATGTGAATATCTATCATCTCACTGCGACTCGTGATTGAACAAAAGCACGCCCGCAAGGGTGATGCCGCCGCCGCACAAGGTTGCCGGGTTTAAAGCCTCGCCAAGTATCAGGATTCCAAGAATGCTTGTAAAGAACAGCACCAGCACCATAAAATTGCTGACCTGCGAGGTGCGCTCCGCCTTTGCAAATGCCACCGACCACGACACATAAGCGATCGCGCTCGGGAAAATTCCCAAAAAAGCAACATAGGCATACTGGATCGGCGGCGCAGCAGCAAGCTCGCGCATCGCCGTAGGCGCAAAGATCGCTAGCAGCAAAGTGCCAAAGAAAATACTGAAGGTCGATGCCTGCAATGCGGTGTAAGTTTGGGTGAGTTTTCGCTGCAGGATATTATAGGTACTTAAAGACAAGGCCGCGCCGAACATCCAAAGTAGTCCTTTTCCCGCGGATAAACCGCCGCTCATGACCGTCAGAACAGCAACCCCTACCAGCTCTATCAATATTGCAATCCACTGCACTTTTCTGATTTTTTCTTTGTATACAACCCCCGCAATTAACGCGGTAACGGCGGGCACCGTCGCATTAACGACGCTGGCGGTCGCAGCGGGAACCGAAACAAGACCCTGATTAAACGTGATCATGTAGAGAAAGAAACCGATCGCCCCGCTCAAAAGAAACAGCGGGCAGTCTTTTAACTGCGGCGGTTTCATTTTCGTAACAAGCACAATCACAATCAATGCCGCGGACGCAATCAAATAACGCAAGAATCCCAGCGACGACGCCGAAAAATACGGAAGCGTCATGCGCGTAAAGATAAACGCCATCGACCAGAAAAATATTGTAATTAACGCATAGATTTGGTAGTTTTGCTTCTTCATTGGTTTTTCCTCCGCAGTTACTTAAACTTTCTTAATATGCTTTTATTTAATCATTTATTTTGCTATAATTAAAGTCGCAAAATTTGATTATTTTTACTGGGTCAATTTAATCCGGCATAAAAGAAAGGAGGGATTTTGCATGTTGAATATTACATTGGACAAATCAAAGAAACGGACGTATACAAGACAAATTTATCAGGCGATCCGCAATAAAATTCTCGCGGGAGAAGTAAAATCCGGGGATGCCCTGCCGCCGTACCGGGAGTTAAGCCAAACGCTTGCGGTTTCTAAAAATACCATTTTGGCAGCCTATGATATGTTGGTTTCCGACGGTATGCTGCGAAGCGTTGGCGGTTCGGGCTTTTATGTTGCCGAGGGTATGAAAAGAGTCTCCGCTCCCGTTTTATACAAGCAGCCGGAGTCTGCCGCCCTCTCCGCCTTCATTTTGCCGGATGGTACCATAAATTTTGATAACGGTCAGCCGGCTTTGGAGCTTTTTCCGCGAGCAAAATGGAACAAATCGGTTTCAGCCGCCATGGCATGTGCTTCCTCTGCCGCGCTCGGGTATGATCTCCCGCAAGGACGCCCGGAGCTTCGCTTTGCGTTATGTGATTATTTGAGAAAGGTTCAAGGGATAAGCTGTGATCCGGAGCAAATAATCGTTACGAGTGGTTCCAAACAGGCGATTGCTTTAGCCGCAGAGCATCTTCTGCACGGAAATCGGGAAGTATGGATTGAAGATCCCGTTCCGACGCTTCTCGGTCAGCTGCTTTCTCACCATACGAACCGAATTTCGGCTCTTCCGGTCGATGAATACGGTCTTAATCCCGCAGAATTTCCCGTGTGCGGAAAGCCTGCACTGATCATTGCCTCTCCCGGCAGACAGTTTCCTATCGGCGGTGTTATGCCTATGCCGCAGCGCATTGCACTGATTGACTATGTGCAAAAAAGAAATGCCTTCCTTTTAGAAGACATTTTTGAAAGTGAATTTTCTTATGATATCCCGCAGCAAACCTCTGTTTGGGAACTTGATCCCGAGCGTGTCATCAGCGTCGTAACATTCAGCAAGGTGCTTTTTCCGTCTGTCCGTTTGGGGTGCATGGTCGTACCGCACACCCTTGTTTCCGAGCTCTGCGATTGTAAGCGGCTGTCGGATCATCACACCAATTCGATTTACCAACTTGCTCTTGCGGATTTTATCAAAAGCGGCGAGTTATATAAACATATCCGCCGCATGCAAAAGGTCTATCGCAAGCGTCGGGATTTTTTGATCGATTGCCTGAACCGGCAGTTTGGTGATCGCGCGCATGTCCGCGGCAGCGCCTCCGGTATGAATCTGATCGTTTCTTTCTCTGACATTGATTTTACAGAGAACGTCTGCCAAAGGCTATTGGAAAAAGGCGTATATGCGCTTCCCGTTAAGCCGCCTGTCTGCTCCGGCAAAAACAGCCGCAGTGCGCTCATTCTGCGGTATACAGGTCTTACGGAAGATGAAATACGCCTCGGCGTGACGCGCCTGTTTGCCGCACTCAGCTGATGGAATCTGCTTGCGGCACATACCCCTATTTGAAGCGTGCCTTAATCTCTTTCTTGCCATCCGGTCGATGGAGAACGGACAGGGGCGGCTGTGGCGACTGCACTGCACGCAGTCGTCCGCGTTCTCTGTATTGTAGCACGTTTCCGCCTTCTTTTCTGTGAGTTATAAATTGCAGACCGCATAAAGCGGCAGATTGATCATCCAGTCCTGTTCCTTATATTTTAAGGCAGATAAACGTACAGCCATGTTCGGATGAAACTTTTCACAGTACGCCTTTAAGCTCTGTGACCGGAGGTTTCCTTCTGCTTTCACCTCAATCGGAACAATATTTCTTTCTTTTTGAATCAGGAAATCTTGCTCGAAAGTTCCTTTGTCCGTTCCGTAATAATACGGTGTATACGGCGTATCGGAAATCATCTGCTGCAATACATACTGCTCCGTCAAAGCACCTTTGAACTCAACAAAAATATCGTTTCCCTCCAGAATTGACTCTGCAGGCAGTTCGCTCAATGCCCCCAAAAGCCCTACATCCATCATAAACAGCTTATACGCATTCATGCTTTGATAGGCTTTCAGCGGCATATGCGGCTCGTTGACACGATTTACTTTGTAAATCAGTCCGCAGTCTAAAAGCCACTGAATCGCAACCTCAAACTCACTGCTGCGCGCGCTTTTTTTTATTTGCCCGAAAAAGAACTTTTTATTTTCCTTTGCAAGCTGCATCGGAATTGCATTCCACACCATGCGAATCCTCGGCAGGTTTCTTGCATCGACATGTTTCCCAAAATCACCTTCGTATTGCCGCAAAATATCGCTTTGGAGCATGCGGACTTCTTGATAGTCTTTATGCAGGCGAAAAGCATCAACGACAGCAGGCAGTCCACCTGTATAATAATAATTTTTCAGCCAAAATATATACTTATCCGCAAAATTATCAATCAGATCATAGTCTTTTGTCAGCAGCGCATCCGACAAGCCCGTTTCGCCCATCGCACATAGAAACTCTCTGAAGTTCAACGGATAAAGATCCAGTAAATCCACTTTTCCAACCGGGTAGGAAACGCCCTCATGAATGGCAACCCCAAGTAGGGATCCGGCGCAAATGACATGATATTGCGGAGCCTCTTCACAAAAATACTTCAGCGACTCCAAGGCTTTCGGTGCATTCTGAATTTCATCCAAAATAATCAACGTGTCCTCCGGTGTAATTGTCACCCCGGATTCAATGTTCAGGTTCATCAAAATTCGCTCAATATCAAAATCCGTTTGAAAGACTTCATTCATTCGCTGATTATTATAGAAAGAAATGTATGCTGTTTTTTCATAGTACTTTTTTCCAAATTCCTTCATCAGCCATGTTTTTCCCACCTGTCTGGCACCCATAATGATTAACGGCTTTCGGGCCTCTTTTTCTTTCCACATCAAAAGTTTTTCTATCGCAAATCGGAACATTCCATTACCGTCCTTTTTCTTCTTCATTTTCGCTTCTTCTGTCGCATCTATAGTATACCACATTTTTTCCGGGCTATTCAAGGTCGGTTTTTACATTTTTTCGGGTCTGATTTTAAACAAACATTACATTTTTTCTGGTCTAAAGTCACTCCGCGCATCTTCCCTGTGCCAGTTTCAAAAACTTCTTGTCGGACTGGATTGCGTGTGTCACAAATTTTCCATCCCAAAATAACGCATAGGTCGTTACCGGAACAGGAAGATTCTGCGCCGTCTCTCTGTCTGTAATATGAACCGTTTTCAGCGGAATGCCATGCTCGGCCGCGACTTCTGCCACGCGCGGCACCCAGTAATAAGTAAACGGGCACTGATCCGTATAATAGATCACAAAACCGGTCTCACTTGTCTGCGGCCGCTTCGCGCAGTCCTTAAATTTCGGCGGCTGCGCGTCCGGTGCAAACGGCAGATACAAAAGCGTAATCCCGCATTCCGATGTGTCCGCAGTCAAGAATCCTTTATACGCAAGATACTTCGGGTCGGACAGGAACTCCCGCTTTCTTCCTTCCGCAGAAAGGATGCAAAGTCCTTTTTTACCCTGTGCTTTTGCGTCACGCATACATTCGTCGAGCAAGTCGTTGGAATACCCGTGCCCTTTCATGCTGCCCGCAATCCACAGGCAGTTTATGTAAAGATAGCCCTCTGCTTCTATCGGTACCCACGCATATTCTGCCGGAATATATTCGATAAAACACTTTCCTCTTTCTTCACTTCGATAAAAGACAAGCCCCTCTTCAAACCGCTGCTTGAGCCACTCTTTTTTCGCAACGCACTGCTTGTTTGACATCGCGCAGCAGATGTGCTCTTTGTCGATATTGTCCTTCGTAATTCGAATGTAATGCATGAGAAACGTCACCTCCTCACATTCTTTGAATTACTGCACCCAGCCAGCGCTGCATCGCATCGCTTGCCTGATTTGCGATTTCCAGCACACGGGTGTGGCTGTGCTTTACCGTCTGAATTCCGGTCGCCATATTGGTTATGCAGCTGACGGCCAACACTTCCATTCCCATGTAATTGCAGACAATCGTCTCCGGCACCGTACTCATGCCGACCGCATCGGCACCCATGCCGGCAAAGGCACGAATTTCAGCCGACGTTTCAAAGCAAGGTCCCATGAAGCTCATGTACACGCCTTCTTTATATGAAATTCCCATTTCATCGGCGGTTTGCTTTGCAAGATCCCGCAGGCTGATACTGTACGGCTCGGTCATATCCGGAAAGCGAGGCCCGAAGCGTTCGTCGTTTGATCCAATCAAAGGATTCGTCCCCATCATATTGATAAAATCCGTAAGGAGCATCAAAGTCCCCGGCTCGAAGCTGCGGTTGATGCCGCCGCAGGCGTTCGTCAGCACGACCTGTTCCACTCCCAGCAGTTTGAGGACATAGAACGGATAGCAGACTTCCTTCATGGAATAGCCTTCATAGAAATGAAAGCGTCCCTCCAGAGCAAAAACTTCCTTTTCTCCCAGCTTTCCCGCAAGCAAAGCACCCTTATGTCCCTCTACCGTTGACACTGGAAAGTTTGGAATGTCACGATACGGTAATTCTTCCGTCTCTGTAAAATCCGCCGTCAGATTTCCAAGCCCGGAGCCAAGTACCACAGCGATTTTCGGTCTTTTGGGGATATGCTCCTGAATATATTCTGCGCTCTGCTGCGCTTTTTCATAAAGATTTTCCATGCTGTAAACTCCTCCTAAACATCTCCTGTCGCAACATCCATCAGGATTTTATCAAATATTTTATACCTCTTCCGTTTCCAAGCTTCGTAACATATCCTTTTTCTTCTAGTGCCACTAACAGCTTCAGGGCTTTGTTCTTTCCGAATCCGACAGCCTTTGCGATTTGAGAACTTGATTTGCCAAGGCGATTCATGCTATTGTATATAATCGCTTCGTCTTCTGATAATTCTTCTCCCCCTGAGACAACCGGCAAAACTACCTTAATTGCGTGCGTAGAAAACTCATGTCTAGGCTTTGCTCTGCTTTCGGCATATGCCATATTCATTCTCTGAACCCCTGTTCCAAAGCTTTCGATAATATTTAATCGGAAGAAAACCGAAGCAACAATCGGATTCCGCAGCACGGAAACCTGACCATTCAGATATTCTTCTTGCGTAATTCCTTTTGGTAATCCTCCCGGAGAAAAAACTTCAAGACGATCCTTGAACATCGCTATACGGATATGTGAATTTACGTCCCAAGTTCTGTGCACAAGTGCATTTGCAATCGCTTCTCTAAACGCTTTTTCCGGAATGAGTTCTACGCTTTTTCGAAGAGCTCCCTCGATTTTATCATATTGATAATATTTACGGTACAGTGCCACGGCCTCATCATACTGCTTTAAAACGGATTTGTGTTCGAAAATTTCTCGATCTAAAATGATATCTATGCTGTCACCAAAACGAGCACAGTCAATTCCGTAAAAACTATTTTCATCTGCCAATAATGCTCCCGCATTCTTGTATTTTCCATCGACCCCAAGCAAATCCAGTGTCCTAAGAATGTCCGAATTGATTGCACTGACACCGAGCTGTTCTTTCAGCTTTTGTATTTTTAGGACTCTGTAAACTCAAACAGTCTTCAACAGAAACCCCAAAAACTTTGGCAATATCCATCGCAAGTTTGAGCGATGGATTATACTTACCGTTCTCCAGATGGACAATCGTTTCCCTCCTTTCATTCACCAATTCCGCTAATTCTGACTGCTTCATGCCGGCACTTTCACGGTATTCCTTTATTTTCGTTACGAGCACGGCCTTAAACCACCTTTGCATCCATCCGGCAGAAAAAGATTGTTCTGATAATGGACATCAGCACAAGCACGCCCATCAGCATATATCCAATCACTTCTATTGGATATTGCATTTGCTGTTATTCCAATGTTTCACGAACAAAATGCGCCTGCATCCGGCTTTCGGTAACCAGAACGGACTCCTGATGAAAGAACGCACACAGGTCTTTTGCAATATCATTTATATCGTCTTTAAATCGTTCAGCCGATATAGATTTTTGATTCGATCATGCTTGCTGCTCTTGGTTTCCGTGCATCTGCACATTTTTATATTCGTACTTCAAGGATAGAATTGATTATCTGTCGGAAACCATAGTCGAGGAACTCCTCTTCAGTCATGCCGTTTTGCATGCAGATGAATTCCCCTTTTGTCTCGGCAAGCGCAAGAAGCGAATCAAGGCTCGCTGAAAGTACATAGACAGTCAGCAAAGGATTGATGTCTTTCCGCACCTCACCGCTTTTCTGCCCGCGCAAAATAAGTGCTTCAAGAATCTCGTTTATCTCCGTCCCAAGACAAAGTATATTTTTCACGGTGTCTGAAGCTTCTGCCTGCTCGATCTTCGCCGCGCCGGAACGCTTTAAGGTCTCAAGCGAGTGTGGATATTCCTTTCTGTAACGCTTCTTCGCTGTACACACCGCACGATAGGCGCAGACAAACCCTGTGTTATCATTTGCAGCGCTTTCTATATCTGTCTTTAGTGACCTCAGCCCCTTTTCAATGATGTGATGCAGAATATCCTCCTTGCTCTCATAATATGCATAGATCGTGCGCCGACTATATTCGGACGCTTTTGAAATATCATCTATCGTTGTCTGTGCGTAGCCCTTTTCCGAAAAAAGCTTTTCTGCAGCCGTCATTATCCGCGCTCTATGCAGCGCAGCGACAGCCTCTTTTCTTGTCATTTGTCCCATGGCAAACCCCTATTCTAAAAAGTATATCGTGAGTATACCATTCAATTTTACCCTTGTCAATAAAAGAACGATAATCGATGCTTGATGTGGCCGTAACATTTGCATTTGCCATATTATTTAATCCTGAAATTGCAATTATGCCGTCTGGTGTAACTTCCATATTTATAATATGTTGCTTAGTATCCACGCTTAATACTTCATCATAATACTCTTCATATTCGTTGAAAAGTTCGCCAAAGAATAGTGTTTGTCCCCTTTTTTCTTCGGATTTTGCATGCAGATTTCTTTCACTTCCATGTTGTTTTCAAAGACGGCCTTGCCGTCACGGCCAACGGTTGCCAGATACTGTACCGGATTTGCAAAGTAACCGTTAGGTGATTCCAACGGTTACAGGTTTAAACTTTCTTAATAATTCTCCGGCTTCACCTGAAAATATGCCTGCATATGTCCGCAGACCGGACAGATTTGCGGCGCATTCGTGCCCTCGTATTCGTGTCCGCAGTTGCGGCACTGCCATTTGACCTCTTCCGGCTTTTGGAAGACTTCCTGATTCTGAATGTTGTTCAGAAGCGCCTTGTAGCGTTCTTCATGCGTCTTTTCGATTGCGCCTACCATTCGGAACTTTGCAGCAATTTCCGTAAAGCCTTCATCTTCGGCTTCCTTTGCGAAATCGTCATACATGATGCTCCACTCATAGTTTTCCCCGGCAATACCCGCCAAAAGATTTGCTTTCGTATCTCCGATTCCGCCCAAAAGTTTAAACCAGATTTCGGCGTGCTCTTTCTCGTTATCGGCGGTTTCCGTAAACAATGCGGAAATCTGCTCATAGCCCTCGCTTTTTGCAGCAGCCGCATAATAGGTATATTTGCTGCGCGCCTGCGTCTCCCCGGCAAACGCCGCCATCAAATTTGTCTCTGTTTTTGAACCCTTTAGTTCCATAACCTGCACCTCTTTTCATACAAACTCTCTTTGTAGTTTTTTCATTTGCATGAAAATTATGCATCGGAAAGAAGCACAAAGTTTTAATCATAATCTTGCAAACCCCTCGCATTACTGATATACTTTGATAACAAAGAAAACTAAGGGGGATTTTATCTTGAGAAAATCAATTCGTTTTTTAGACTCAAATATGCTTAGGGCACTTGCCTGCCTTCTGATGCTTTGCGACCACATGTGGGCGACCATCGTGCCCGGCAACGAGTGGATGACATGGGTAGGCAGACTTGCTTTCCCAATCTTCGCGTTTCAAATCGCCGAAGGCTTCTTACATACTTCGAATTTCCGCAAATATGCAGTAAGGCTTCTGATTTTCGGTCTGGTTTCGGAAGTTCCGTTTGACCTTGTATACGGCAGCACGATGCTTTACCCGTTCCACCAAAATGTAATGTTTACACTTCTGCTCGGACTTCTGGCTGTCAAGGCACTGGATAACGCCAAAGAAAAACACACCGTCAAGGCATGGCTTGTCGGAGCACTTCTTGCTGCGCTGTGCTGCCTCGTAGCTGCGGTAACCTTCACGGATTACGGCGCGCTTGGCGTTGCAACGGTTATCATGTTTTATCTGTGCCGCGAGTTTCGCTTCGCGTGGGCGGCTCAGCTCGGTTTTATGATTCTTTTTAACTTTATACTGTTCACCGGAGAGTACATTCCGCTCACCGTCCTCGGTCATACCTTTGAGCTTCAGACGCAGGGCTTTGCTGTGTTTGCGCTGATTCCAATTTGGCTTTACAACGGCAGGAAGGGTGTTTCGAGCAAGACACTTCAGTACGGATTTTACGCATTCTATCCGGTGCATCTGCTTGTGCTTTATCTGCTGTTTACTTATGCTCACTAAGCAAAATGCTTAAAATGGTATCTTCATTGGCAATTGCATATTGGCTGAGCTTATAGGAACGAATCCTTTTTTTGACAATAATCGGAGTCACGAATCCGTTAGCGGCAAGCTTTACAGAGCGGTTAATAACAGTTTTGTTCGTGACTCCGTTTACTTTGCTCACCTCAATCGGCGTGTATTCATACAAATGCCTTTGCAATAAGAGCAGAAGCATTTCTTTTTCTTTCGAGTTTAAATGCGAAAGGCTTTCATATAAGCTGCCCTCTGCCGATTCTTTGGAAATCTCGCGTACCTTTGTCGAATACAGTTCCACCATACGCAAAAAATAATTCACCCAAATCTCCGGATGTGGCGGGTTTTCCCGACCGGAATAATAAAGCGGCGGCAATCCCATTTGCAGGGAATTATAGTATTCCTCCGGATCATATGCGAAATACTCCTCAAGCGATCCGATGCCGTTGAATCCATATCCGTTTAAGTCCAGAATATATCCGGACAAAAGCCTTGCACATCTGCCGTTTCCGTCCTCAAAAGGATGTATCGTAACAAGCTGATAATGCACGATTGCGGCTGCAATCAGCGGATGATCATCTGTTGTGTTCACATATTGCACCAGCTCATTCAACAAAACACCGGGCGGCATAGCCCCTCGCAGTCCGATTTTTTCTTTCGATGCACCATTCTCCACTAATTCCTGCACTCTTAAAATCAAATCAATTGAGAACGGCTCCTTTTCTCTGCATTTTCTCTCCAAATACTCCATTGCCATGAAGTAGTTTCGGATTTCCTGCTCCGGTCTTAGGAAATGTCTGTGCTCGTCCTTTTCAATTGCCTCGTCTGCCTGCTTTTCCGTCAAAGGATTTCCTTCAATCCTGTTTGATGCATATGAGCTTTTTTTCTTGGAATTTTTTCGCAGCCTGTTTGCAGTTGCTTGCGGCAGTTTCGCTTCGTTAATTGAAAAGCGATTTTCGTCAATTGCTGAAATCCTGTTTAGTATTTCATTTGAAAGTGAAACTTTAATCATTTTGCCTCCACCTCTTCTTGTCCTATATTTATATTTTACAAAACAAATTTAAAAAATTCCACTATTTTTTCACTATTATTTCACTATTTTGCTTAATAATCTCGATATTCGAGAAATGCGATAACATTACTGAGGGAGGTGTAGGAAAATGCCGCGCGAAAAATTTAAAACGCTTACGTATATGTACTTATGGTTTTCTGGATTTTTGTAGTAGCTACATGTGCCTTATCAATTGCAGCCGATGTCCGCTGGCATGAAAAAGCGCTCCAGGCGGCGGAGCAGGGACTCCTTTTACCGCTGAAGCGCTCAGGAATTCGGTTTATAATTTTGGCTATTCTACTGGTTTTGCTCGTGCTGTCCCTCTTCCTGTAGGGCGGCGCGACTTTCTTTTTTCTGGCGAATTGCTGTAACGATGCTGTAGAGAAGCACTCCTGTCCAGATAAAGCCAAACAGGATATATTCGTTTTTCCCCATCGTCTCACCCATAAGATAACTGCAGACGATACCGAGAGTCGGCGATAAATACTGTAAAAATCCCATGATCGTCATCGGCAGTCGCTTTACGCAGCTTGCGTAAATCAAAATCGGAAGAACCGTCACGATTCCGGCACCAATCAGGAAAAATTGAATTCCAAGGTCGACAGATGCCATTCCGTTTTCACCCATGCGAAAAATTGCAATGTAAATAATCGCAACAGGTGCTGCAAGAATCATCATTACGCTGGTGCAAAGAGGAGAATCCTCCTTAACACCTTTCATGAATGCCGCATATGCCGCAAAACAAAACATAAGAATAATTGTAATCAGCGGTGAATTTCCGAATCCATCACCTGCAAAGAGTACGCCCGCAACGATTATTGCCGTCGCCACTCCCATCTGCCATGTCATTTTTTCCTTAAAAAATATAACGCCGAAATAGCAAACCGCAAGCGGTGCTATGTAATACGCCATGCTGGTAGCGAGGATATGTCCGTTCATTACCGCCCACATATATACTCCCCAGTCGAGGAAGTTAAAGATTGCTCCCGGCACAATGTGCTTCAGCATCAAATCTTTTTTCTTGAATGTTGCAATAATTTCTTTCCCTCGTCCTTGCAGAAGAACAATGCTCGTTACGAAAACTCCGGCCCAAAGAATTCGGGACATCAGAAGAAACATCGCATCGGTGTCCGGCTTGATTGCGTAATAGAGCGGCTGAAATCCCCATACAACATAACATATTATCGTAAGTAAGTAGTCTTTCTGTTTTGTGTCCATTGTGTTCATCTTATTCATCCCGTTACTTTCATTCTGTCGTCATGCAGTGTTTATTATTTCCAAAGCTTGTCAGGGTATTCCCCCTTGTCCTTCATAGACTGCAGGGCGGAAACCACGCTCTCTTTATCTTCCTTATATGTTACTCCATACCAGCGGTCTCTTGACTTCAGTACTTTTACCTCCGCTTTTCCCTCGCGCAGGAGTCTGTCAACCACACCTGGGAGGAAGTACTCGCCTTTGAGCGGATTTTCCGCAAGGATTTTGTCGAGAGCCGCAGGGAAGCCCGCCTCCATTTCCTTCATCATCGAAGATGTGAAGCCCCAGAAGTTCATGGATACCGTCGTGCCTTTCGGCAGGTTCTTCCATGTCTTTCCGTCATCTTCTGTATAAACAATCTCTCCGTCTTTCCACTGAATCTTGGTGCGCTCGGTTATTTCCGTGAGAAAGCCTTGCTCGGAAGTTTTACACACGCCTCTTGAAACAAAGCCGTTCTCTGTTAAAGTATTTTCAATATCGTATCCTACCATGCAGTAAGAGTATTTTTCTCCGTCGCATGCGCCTTCAAGAAAATCGTAAATCGTCTGAAATGCACCGGGACCATAGTAATCGTCCGCGTTGATAACCGCAATCGGGCCGTCTGCCAGATGTCTTGCGGCCATAACGGCATGTGCGGTGCCCCACGGTTTCTCACGACCTTCGGGAACGCTGTATCCATCCGGCAGGTCATTAAGCTGCTGAAATGCATAATCAACTTTCATGTATTTTGCCGCACCGTTGTCAATCAGCTTTCGGAAGTCTTCTTCGTTTTCGCGTTTAATCACAAAAATGGCCTTCTTGAATCCCGCCATAAATGCATCATAAAGAGAAAAATCCAAGATTGTCTCCCCTTTATCGCTTATCGGTTCTATTTGCTTCAGCCCTCCAAAGCGGCTGCCCATACCGGCTGCCATTATAACCAAAATCGGTTCTTTTTTCATATGCTCCCTCCTGCTTTAGATCCAGCTTATATCGTCTAAGTCTATATCCAATCCGTCCATCTTGCACAGTGTGTTTACGACTGCAAAGATAATTACCGCACCCAGGTTTGCCGTCGTGTTATCCTGGTCGAAACGAGGCGAAATTTCGCAGATGTCGAATCCTCTTATTTTGCGCGTCCTGAGGATATGTTTGATTACAGGGAGTACGATTTCCGGGTCAAGTCCGAGCGATTGCGTTGCGCTTACGCCCGGTGCGAATGCGGATGAAAAAACATCGGTGCATATCGTCATATATGCGCTTTCGCAGTCTCCCATAAACATATCCACTTTTTCAAGGATCCCTGCAAACCCCGCCGTTTGAAATTCTTTTGCTAATATATATTCCACGCCGAGTGCTTTTGCTACCTTGAAGAGCTGCACCGTATTGCTGTGCTGCTGGATTCCGAGCGGCAGATAGTGATATTCTTCACCGTCCTCCTTGCAGATATCAGCAATCTGGCGAAACATCGAACCCGATGAGCTTCCGTTTTTATACGGCCTCAAATCAAAATGTGCATCAAAGTTCACAATTCCCATATTGGCCTTGCGTTCGGGCTGCGTGATACTGCCGCCGCGAAGGTTCTGGTACTCACCCAGAAAATGGCCAAAGGTGGTTTCATGCCCTCCTCCGAGCACAATCGGAAAGAGCTTTAACTTAAGAAGCTTTTCGACGGCATGCCCGAGTGCACGCTGTCCGTCTTCCATTGATATATCGTCGCAGAGAATATTGCCCGCATCAAAAAGTTTTACCTCCTGCGAAAACGAGCAAGGCAGATTTGACATCTGTCCCCTTATAAAATCGGGGGCAAGTGCCGTGCCTACCCTTCCTTTATTTCTCTTTACACCCTGCTCACTGCAAAATCCGATAAACGCAAAGCCAAGCTTTCCGTCAAATGGTTTCAGTTCTTCTTCGTTTTCACTTAAATCCAAAGGGCGTACCCACTGATGCCAGCGGAATGCGTCATAGTCTGTGTCGCTGTCCTCTCTGCCTTTCCAGCATTCCATGGCGCTTATATAATACTTTTTATTATTTTCTTCCATATCGCTTTTCCTTTCCTTTCTTCTTATGATACAATAATACTATCATAAAATCAAGGAAGGAGCATACAGAACTATGTTAAAGACCATGCATGATGCGGAAAAAGATGCAATTTGTGCCGTTGCCGATTTGATGGCCGCCGCAGCAAAAACGGCTCCGAAAGGAAGTGGCAAAGATACGATTATTACTGCAATCGTATCCGGAGAGGAAAAGGACAAACTCAGAGACAAACTTGCGGAACTCGGCAAAGAGTATAACGAGGCATTCATGATGCGTGATGCAGGAAATATTGATAACAGCACATGTGTCGTTCTTATTGGATGTTACAATACATATTTTGGGTTAAACAACTGCAGTATGTGCGGATTTAAAAACTGCGGGGAAAACAAGAAGCACGGCTGCCCTTGTATTTTCAACGTAACAGACCTGGGAATCGCGGTCGGTTCGGCGGTTTCCGTTGCCGCAGATCATCGTATTGATAACCGCGTGATGTACTCTGCGGGAAGAGCTGCCGTAAAACTCGGTCTGCTCGGTGATAACGTTAATTTATGCTATGCGATTCCGCTCAGCACAACAAACAAAAGCATTTACTTCGACCGCGGGCCGGGAGCGGTGCTGCGATAAAAAAGAACTTCAGCTCTAAGGCTGAAGTTCTTTTTTTACATATATCTTTTCTAAAATCAAAATCGCAATAATAAGGATTCCTCCTCCGAGGCACCAGCCCGCAAGTACATCCGTCGGCCAATGCACACCGACATAAATACGGCTCGGTCCGATGACAACCGCAAGGATTCCGCAGATCCAGCTCAAAACTGTTTTGAGTTTTTCATTCTTGCAATGCTTTTGAATCAAATAAAGCATCAGCCCGTAAAAGACGATGGATGTTACCGAATGTCCGCTTGGGAAGGAGTACCCGCCCTGTGTCACAAGGTGCAGGGAAGCATCCGGCCTTGCCCGCAGAACAAAGTGTTTCAGTGGTTTGTAAATCGCAACGCCGCCCAGGCAAGCCAACGAAACCGGAAGCCCATAAGTCTTTCGATTCGGCAGTATCAGAAGCACGATACAAAAGGCTATAATCGTCACCGTATCGGACAGGTGGGTAATCGAACTGATAATCACATCCTGCACAGGTCCGCGCAGGCTGAAGAAAAAGTTCTGAACCGCCTTGTCGAGCGGAAGCGGAAGCGTCTCATAAACCGCCGCGACTTCATATGTAATGTATCCTGCAGCGGCAAGCAAAATCACCGCTGCGGCAATCATAATCGTTTTTGCGTTTTTCTTCTTTTCCATCCGTATTACTCCTCAAACATTTTCGTGGACAAATATCTCTCGCCCGTATCCGGAAGCAGTGCAACGACATTCCTGCCATGATTTTCGGGTCTTTTTCCCACCTTTACGGCTGCGCATACCGCTGCACCGGCACTGATCCCGACAAGGACGCCTTCTTCTCTTGCCATCTTCCGTCCCATTTCATATGCCTCTTCGTTCTCCACGGTCACGATTTCGTCAAATACATTTCTATCCAAATTTTCCGGGATGAAGTTTGCACCGATTCCCTGAAGATCATGCGGGCCCGCATGTCCCTGACTGATCAGCGGAGAGCCTGTCGGTTCAACGCCTATGATTCTTATATCCGGGTTCTGCTCTTTCAGATATCTGCCGACTCCGCTCAGCGTTCCTCCCGTTCCGATTCCTGCAACGAAAACATCAACCTTACCGTCGAGTGCATTGTAAATTTCAGGCCCCGTGGTCTCATAGTGTATTTCCGGGTTTGCCGGGTTGTAAAACTGTCCGGCAATTATGCTCCCCGGTATTTCCTTATGCAGTTCCTCCGCCTTTTCGACAGCACCCTGCATACCTTTTGCGCCCTCTGTCAAAACTAACTCTGCACCGTATGCTTTCAGGAGATTTCTTCTTTCCACACTCATGGTTTCGGGCATCGTCAAAATCACCTTGTATCCCAGAGCATCCGCGGCCATTGCCAGACCAATTCCCGTATTTCCGCTGGTCGGCTCGATAATCGCTGCCCCCGGCATCAAGAGGCCCTTTTGCTCTGCATCGCGAATCATTGCCAAACCGACTCTGTCCTTTGCGCTCCCCGCCGGATTCATCATCTCCATTTTACCGAAGAGATGAAACGACAGGTTTTCTTTCGCAATGATTCTGTTTAATTTCAATATGGGGGTATTTCCCACCATTTCCGTAACACTGTTGTAAACCTTCATGCTTGGTCTCCTTTTCTTATTTCGTCTTACATATTGAATATTATACACTTTTTATGTAGAAAAAAACAACAGGAATGTGCTATAATATCTTGTAAGTTTACAAAACGGAGGTGTTCTTTTGAAACTATTTAATAATATATATGGAATTCTTACCGTTATAGGCGGAATGAACAAACTAAAAGAAAACCGCATTGCGATTGAAAATGCGAAAGCATCGGGCGATGTAAAAAAGGAGCAGGAAGAAATTCTTAAGGCCTGCCAGATTTGGTCTTCTCATATTGTCGATGAATTCAAGGTTGACTTTACCGTCATTCATCCGGAAAATCTTCCACAATCAGGACCTGTGGTCTTTATTTCAAACCATCAATCCTATGCGGACATACTGAGCTTTTTATATAATGTAAAGAATCATCAGGTTGCATTCATCGCAAAAGATGGCTTGTCTAAAATCCCAATTTTTGGGAAATGGGTTACCCGAATCCGCGGGATTTATATTCATCGGGGTGATGCCAGGGCCTCTCTCAAGACAATCAACGAGGGTGTTGAATATTTAAAACAGGGATTTTCCCTTGTAATCTTTCCTGAAGGAACAAGAAGTCGTTCCTCTGCCATGGCAGAATTCAAGCACGGCAGTTTTAAACTTGCAACCAAGGCTAGAGTTCCGATTGTTCCTGTTACTTTAAACGGCGGATACCACACTTACGAAGAGACGGGCAAGGTAACAAAAGGATGCCATATCGACTTCATGGTTCACAAACCGATTGAAACCAAAGACATGTCTCGTTCTGAGCTTGCAGAGCTTCCGGCTGTTGTTGAACAAATTGTCCGAGACGGGTTGGCTGTTCTAATTGATAAGATCGAAAAAAAAGGCGATTCGTAACGAACCGCCTTTTGCTTGTGCTTTTATTGATTGTTTCACATGAAACAATCCTTTTATCTCAGTGATTTCAACATGTCTATGAGTCGTTCGAGCTCTTCTTTGCTGAAAAATTCTATTTCGATTTTTCCTTTAGAACCTTTCTGGTTAATATTGATTTTCGTGCCTAAAACCTCTTTTAGTTCCTCTTCGACCCTGCTTACATTTGGATTCTTTATGCGTTTTGCAGGTTTCCTTTTCGGTTTTCCGATTTCGTCAACAAGCCGCTCCGTTTCTCTTACGGATAGACCTTCTTTCACAATCTGCTCGCAGATTCTCTTTCTGACCTCATCATCTTCAACGGTAATAACTGTTCTTCCGTGGGCTGCAGAAATTTTTCCTTCTGAAATAAGTTCCAGAACATATTCGGGAAGTTTCAAAAGTCTTAACGAGTTCGTGATATACGGTCTGCTCTTTCCTACACTTTTAGATACTTGTTCCTGGGTCATTCCGTAAGTAACGATCATCTGGTTCAGACCTTCCGCTTCTTCAATCGGGTTCAGGTCTTCGCGCTGCATGTTTTCTATAATTGCAAGCAGCATATTCTGCTCATCGTCAAGTTCTCTGATCAAACACGGAACTTCGGACAGCCCTGCTTTAATCGCAGCCCTCCAACGCCTTTCTCCAGCAACAATCTCGTATCCCTTGTCTTTCTTTCTCAGAACGATGGGTTGTATCACACCATGTTCCAGGATGGAGTTCGCCAGTTCCTGAATCTTTTCTTCATCAAAAGTTTTTCTTGGCTGGTTCGCATTCGGCATGATGTCAAACGTTTTTATATATCTGACTCTGTCAGTGGAATCTTCATGCTCTCCGCTTTGTTCTTTTGCTGCTCCGACATTCTCAATCGGTGCAGCATCTGCTATGAGTGCTTCCAGTCCTCTCCCGAGTCCTCCTTTTTTCGCTGCCGCCATTAGTCTTCCTCCAGCTCTAAAAATTCATCCGCAAAGTCTCCGTATGCTTCCGCTCCCTTTGACTTCGGATCATACTCGGTTATCGGCATCCCGTAGCTCGGTGCTTCTGCCAGTCTTACATTTCTCGGAATAACTGTGGAATAAACCTTGTTCCCGAAATATCTTTTAACTTCCTGCACTACCTGGAGCGACAGATTCGTTCTGCCGTCAAACATGCTTAAGATTACTCCCTGGATTTCAAGCTTTGGATTCAGGCTCTTCTTCACAAGTTCAATTGTGCTTACAAGCTGGCTGACACCTTCAAGTGCATAAAATTCGCATTGAATCGGAACGAGCACGCTGTCAACTGCAGCAAGTGAATTAATCGTAAGAAGACCCAGTGACGGTGGGCAGTCAATAAAAATATAGTCATAGCCACCTTTTATTTTATCCAGCCCCTCTTTTAAGGCATTTTCACGACCATCGACGCTCACAAGTTCGACTTCTGCCCCGGCAAGATCTACACTGGCAGGTATCAAATCCAAATTGTTAACACTTGTCTTTATGATTGCTTTTCTGGGATCATAATCTTTATCAACAAGAATATTGTAAATGGTATCTTTGAGATTTCTCTTCCTCACACCGATTCCGCTGGTTGTATTTCCCTGTGGGTCTATATCAAGAATCAAAACTTTTTTTCCCCTGATTGCCAAGCAAGCGGCAAGGTTAATATTTGTTGTTGTTTTTCCTACGCCACCTTTTTGATTAAATATTGCTATTGCTTTTCCCAAAATAATTCCTCCTTGCGTTGTCAAAGTTTCTCACACTAATCCTAACGGTATTATACACTACTATACAAATTTTTACCACATCAAATAATAAAAAAATTGGATGTTTCACGTGAAACATCCGTTATTTTTAGGAATAAGAATCTTTACTTCCATGAATTCACCTTGGTCGTTCTCAATAAACCTCGCATTTTTTTCAACATTTTTAACTTGGTTAAATGCCTTTCTGATGGTGTTTAAGTATATTTTGTAACTTATGTAATTAATTTTGTTTTTCTTTCTGTATGACTTCTCTTTGCCTTCGAGAAAATCTTCGATAAGTTTTTCGGTTTGTTTTACATTCAAATTGTTGTCTACGACTCTTTTCAATATCTTTCTTCTATCATCCTCATCACCGAGCTTCAGAAGGGCTCTTGCATGCCTCTCCGTAAGTTTGTTTGTCATAAGCATTTGCTGCAGTTCTTCCGGAAGTGCCAATATACGTATTTTGTTGGAAATGGTTGATTGCTGTTTGCTCACCCTCTTTGCTATCTCACCTTGCGTAAGATTGAAATCCTCCATAAGTTTCTTGTATGCCCTGGCTTCCTCAAGAAAATTCAAGTCTTCTCTTTGCACGTTTTCAACAAGTGCAATGAGGGCTGCCTCCGGCTCCTCAAGGTCTTTTATAATAACCGGCACACGGTGAAGGCCCGCAAGTTTTGAGGCCCGCAGCCTCCGCTCACCTGCAATCAGTATGAATTTTTTTCCTTCTGTCCTTTTCACAAGTAGTGGTTGAAGGACACCATATTCTCGAATAGAATTGGTCAATTCTTCCAGTTCATTGTCGGTAAACACCTTTCGCGGCTGCTCAGGATTGGGAACGATGAATTCCACAGGAATCTGTACAACTTTCATTTTTTTCCTCCTTTGTATTTAACACACTTTCTATAGGGAAATAATAACATTTCCGATGCCTTTCGTGTAAACATTTTATAAACAAAAAACCCTTATCATCTTCACAATAAGGGTTCTTTCGTCGGAGTTCCCGCTTTTCTCGGAAATTTCGACGCCGTATTTTTCACTTTTTTAATTACTATGATTTTGTGCGAAATATCATATGCGTTTAGGTTTGCATCTCGAATTTCAAGAATTTCGCCACCCAGAGTTTTGACTGCACGTGCCGCAGCCGCAGCTTCTTCTGCCGCTTCCGGGCCTTTATATGCCATCAGAAATCCTCCGACTTTAATAAAAGGCAGACAGTATTCGGCCAAAACTGCCATGTTGGCAACCGCCCTGGAAACGCAGAGGTCATATTTTTCTCTGTGCTGCTTGTTGCGAGCAAGTTCCTCTGCCCTCGCATGTACAGTAGCAACATTGGAGATTTCAGCGTTTTCACATAGTTCGTCAATAATTTTAAGCCTTTTCTTCAAGGAATCCATCAGCACAAAATCTTTTTCCGGCGATAAAATTGCAAGCGGAATGCCCGGAAATCCGGCCCCGGTTCCCACATCTATAATCTTCCTCGCATTCGCATATTCAGCATACCCGCAGCAGACAAGCGAGTCAATAAAATGCTTTACGATAAATTCATCTCTGTCGGTGATCCGGGTTAGATTCACTTTCTCATTCCAGTCCAGTATGCCCGACATGTAATCTTCGAATTGCTTTATTTGCTTTTCGCTGCAGGAAAAACCTAAATCTGAAATTGCTTCTTTTAATCTAATCACTGCTTGCTTCTCCTCTTTTTTTCAAGGTAGACCATAATAACATTAATATCCGCAGGCGATACCCCCGATATTCTGGAAGCCTGTCCGAGCGACGCCGGACGAATCTGACTGAGCTTCTGCATTGCCTCAATTCGAAGACCCTCAATACCCGCATAGTCTAAATTTTCATCAAGCCTGCGGCTTTCGAGCTTCTTATATCTTTCCACCTGCTGAAGCTGCTTCTGAATATAGCCTTCATATTTGAGCTGCACTTCAAGCTGCGTCATTTCGTGGTAAGAGAGCTGCGGTCTGTCCGCTCCGTCAATCTCCGCAAGATTTTCGTAAGTAATCTGCGGGCGTTTCAGAAGTTCAGCTAAGGAAACCCGTCCCGAAATCGGAGCACTTTCGTGCTTTTCCAGAAAATCATTAATTTCTTCCGGTGAAACTGTCTTTTCACGCAGGCGATTCATTTCCTGTTGTACAATTTCTTTCGTCTTTAAAAATCTGTCATATCTTTCCTTAGTAGCCAGTCCAATACTGTATGATTTTTCCGTAAGGCGCAGATCTGCATTGTCTTGCCTCAGAAGCAGCCTATATTCCGCTCTGCTGGTCATAATTCTGTAAGGCTCATTGGTGCCTTTGGTCACTAAATCGTCGATGAGAACGCCAATATAAGCCTCGTCTCTTCCGAGGACAAACGGATTTTTTCCGGAAATTTTGAGTGCAGCATTGATTCCGGCCATCAAACCCTGTGCTGCGGCTTCCTCATATCCGGAGCTGCCGTTAAACTGTCCCGCACAAAAAAGATTTTCAATCCCTCTGTATTCCAAATTTAATTTTAAATCCTGCGGGTCGATGCAGTCGTATTCGATTGCATAAGCAGGTCTGACGATTCGGATATTCTCAAGCCCCGGTATCGTCTTATAAAAAGCGTACTGCACATCTTCCGGAAGGCTCGAAGACATTCCCTGAATATACATTTCGTCCGTATCAAGTCCTTCAGGTTCGATGAAAGTCTGATGTCTTTCCTTATCCGCAAAGCGATTAACCTTATCCTCAATCGACGGGCAGTATCTTGGACCAATTCCTTCAATCTGTCCGCCAAAAAGCGCCGAACGATGAAAATTCTCCCGAATCACGCGGTGCGTTTCTTCATTTGTATAGGTCAGCCAACACAGTGCTTTATTCTCACCGATTTCATCGTTCATAAAGGAAAACGGGACAATCTTCTCATCGCCATACTGCGGTATCATTTTTTCATAGTTCAAACTGCTTCCCAGACATCTTGCAGGGGTTCCTGTTTTGAATCTGCGAAGCTTCATGCCATGTTTCTTGAGATTGTCTGCAAGTTCGTTTGCCGGAGCAAGTCCGTTCGGTCCGCTCGAAAATGCGCTGTCACCGATAAATATTTTTCCTCTGAGGAAAGTACCTGTCGCAAGAACGACAGCCTTCGCCGTATAGTAAGTATGCGTCTTGGTTTCAACTCCGCATACCTTTCCTTCTTCAACGATTAAGTCGGTAACTTCCCCTTGCTTCATATCAAGGTTCGGCTCTTTCTCAATTGTTTTTTTCATCTCAAGATGGTATTTATTTTTATCCGCCTGTGCACGCAGTGAATGAACTGCGGGTCCTTTTGCGGTGTTCAGCATTTTACTTTGGATGAAAGTTTTGTCAATATTGATTCCCATTTCACCGCCGAGTGCATCAATTTCTCTTACCAGGTGTCCTTTGCCGGTTCCTCCGATGGAAGGATTGCACGGCATCATTGCCACTGCTTCGAGGTTGATGGAAAACATCAGCGTTTTCATTCCCATTCTCGCCGAAGCAAGCGCGGCTTCACATCCGGCATGTCCTGCACCGACAACGATAACATCGTATTCACCCATTAAATTTCTTTCCATAATCTATCGTCTTTCTTTTATTTTCCTAAACAAAATCTTGCAAAAACTTCATTTATAATATCTTCTTCCACTGCTTCACCGATGATTGCGCCGAGGCACTCATATGCCCTGCTTGCATCAATCTCAAGAAGTTCCAGCGGCTGACAGGCTTTTGCCATTTCAATCGCATCGGCAAGAGAGCTATCCGCTTCTTCAAGCAGATTTTTATGCCGTACATTGGTAACCATCATGCTGTCAGATTGTTTGACCTCGCCTCCGTATACCAGATTCTCCACGACATTCTCGAGTTCCTCAATACCTTCTCCGTTTGCAACAGAGGCTTCAATAATGTAGGCCTTTGGCAAAAGTTTTTCTATTTCTGTCTCGTCAAAGGCTTTCGGCAAATCGGTTTTATTTAAAATAACAATTGCTTTTTTCTCCCCTATATGACTTAAAATCGAAAAGTCTTCTTCGTCAAGCACCCTGCTTCGATCCGCCATAAAGATAATCAAATCCGCATTGTTAAAAGCTTCTTTGCTCTTTTCAATTCCTATTTTTTCTATTATGTCTTCCGTCTGCCTTATTCCGGCAGTATCCGTCAGTTTTACCGGAATACCGCGAATCGTGAGCATTTCTTCGATCGTATCTCTGGTCGTTCCCGGAACGGAAGTTACGATTGCTCTCGTTTCCTTAAGCAAAGCGTTCATCAATGACGATTTTCCGACATTGGGCTTTCCTATAATTGAAATCTTTAAACCCTCGCTCATAATTCGTCCGGTATTCGATGTTTGCAGCATTTTCTCAACTTTCGCACGAACGGAAGTTAAATCCGAAACCAGATTTTCAAAAGTCAGCTGTTCAATATCCTCATCAGGATAATCAATATTTACGGTTATATCGACAAGGCTATTCATAAGTTCCGCACGGATCTCACGAATCTCTTTTGAGAAATTTCCCTCAAGCTGGTTCAGCGCAACATCAAAAGATTTGTCCGACTTGGCACGAATTAAATCAATCACGGCTTCCGCCTGTGACAAGTCAAGCCTTCCATTTAAAAAAGCGCGTTTTGTGAATTCTCCCGATTCTGCAATGCGAGCACCGTTTTTTAAAACAAGTGATAAAATTTTGCGAAGGGAAACCATGCTGCCGTGGCACTGAATTTCCACAACATCTTCCGCTGTATAAGAATAGGGCGCTTTAAAATAAACCGTCATCACTTCATCTATGAGCTCTCCGCTGAAATTATTGCGTACAAAACCATAGTGCATCATCCGAGGCACTAAATCTTTTTCACTGTTTTTTTTCAAAAAAATCTTTTCGAGAATTTCTTTTGATTTTTCTCCGCTGATTCGGACGACTCCGATTCCTCCCTCGCCAGGTGCGGTCGCAATCGCAGCAATTGTATCTTCCATATTCTTTTGCTTTCCGCCGGCACATTTTTCTATTGCCGGCCTTTTAAACTAAAAAGTAAGCCCGTTTAAAAAACGGGCTACAAAACTACTTCAATTCAATTATAACCCTTCTGTATGGATCTTGACCTTCACTTCTGGTTGTAACCCGAGGATGGTTTTGAAGAGTTGCATGAATAACCTTTCTTTCGTAAGGATTCATAGGCTCAAGTCTGACACTCTTTTTGGTTCTTGTAACCTTGTTTGCCAGTCTGACTGCAAGCAATTCAAGAGTTTTCTCTCTCTTTGCTCTGTAATTTTCCGCATCTACAACGACTCTTGTATATGCATTCTGTTCTTTATTAACGACAAGGCTTGTCAGATACTGAATCGCATCCAAAGTCTGTCCCCTCTTACCGATGATCGTTCCGGAATCTTTTCCCTGAATATCAACATAGAGAACATCTTTACCTTCCTTCGCCGTTATATCAAGTTCCAGTCCCATTTCCTTGGTAACTTCTTCAAGGAATCTAAGTGCTGCATGGTCTTCACACGGAGTGAGATTTTCCTCAGGTTCCTTGGAAATCACAGGTTTAACACTTTCGATATCGAACTTAGGGGCTGTTCTTTCTTTTTTATTTCTTGATGCTTCCTTTTTCGGAGCTTTTTCTCTTTCCGGTTTTGCCTTTTCGGCTCTTGCTTCCTGCTTCACAGGTGCAGCCGGTTTTTCCTGCTTCTTTTCTTCTTTTGCAGGAGCCTTTTTCTTTTCGACTCTCACTTTTGCGAGTTTTGAGCCGATACCGAAAAATCCACGAGAAGATTCTTCCAAAACAGTAACATCAACTTCATCTCTGGTAAGATTCAGATCCAAAAGCGCCAGTCTAACGGCCTCTTCTACATCTGTTCCATACTTTTCAGAAAAATCCATATTTATTTTTTCCTCCAATGTTTTATGCTTTTGCTCTTCTCTTTCTGTTTTTTGCTTCTCTGGCTTCTCTTTCTTCTCTCTGTTTCTTTCTCCACGAATTAAATCTCATATTATAGAAGATTTGGATTACCTGGCTGCCGAACCAGTAAACAGCAAGACCTGCAGGATAGCTTCTTGCCATCCAAAGAATCATGATAGGGAAAAAGTACTTCATGATTTTGGTCATAAATGCCGTCTGCTGAGCAGCACCGCCTGTATTCATTGTGGACTGAGACATTGAGAAAGAAATAAATGTAGCAACAGCTGCAGCGATCGGAATCCACTTATCCGGCTGTGCTAAGTCCTTAATCCATAAAAAGCTTTCGTGTGTAGCGAAAATCATGTCACTTGATGTTATGTATTGCATCGGGTTTCTCAATAAAGCGAAAAGACCCATGATAACAACCATCTGTACGATCATAGGAAGGCATCCGCCGTACATGCTTGCACCTTCACTCTTGTAAAGCTCATTGAGTTTTTCGTTCATAAGAGCTTTATCTTTCGCATACTTTTGCTGAATTTCCTGTATTTTCGGCTGGAATTCAGACATTCTCATAGTAGATTTCGTCTGCTTGGCATATACAGGATAGAGACACAGCTTTACTACGACAGTTAAAATTACAATCGCAATTCCGTAATCGCCTATCACATCATACAGCCATGTAAGCAAAAAACTTAATGGTTTTGCTATTAGTCCCATCAATTTCCTCCATTATTTTAAAGGGTCATATCCTCCCTCATGCCAAGGGTGACACTTTAAAATTCTCTTAATACCTAAATAACTACCTTTAAATACTCCGTATTTTTCAAGTGCCTGTATGAAATATGTGGAGCAGGTAGGATAAAACCGGCATGTAGACGGAAATAAAGGTGAAATAAATCTCTGATAAAATCTGATCATCAGAATCATTATCTTTTTAAAAAAATTACCTATAAATTTCATTTATCTTTCAGTACTCCGGTTTTCTTAAAAGCGGACTTGAGAGATTTTTCAACATCCGCACATTTTCTGCCTGAAATAGTGTTCCTTGCTATAATTATGAAATCATATCCTTGAGGAAGTTCTCCGAAAAATGTCCGATACGCTTCCTTCATCAGGCGTCTGGCACGATTTCTTTTCACACTGTTTCCGACTTTCTTGCTTGCTAAAAACCCTGTTCGATTGTAAGGCAAATGATTCGGTCTGAAGAACAGAACCACATACCGTTCACCTACTGATTTTCCTCTGTTATATATGGAGGAAAAATCACTTTTTTTTCTTAAAACATTTTTTTTCAGCATTTTACTAAACCATTCGGCTTTTTTGAGATTATGCAGTTAATTTCTTTCTGCCTCTAGCTCTTCTTCTTTTTAAAACGTTTCTGCCGTTCTTTGTTGACATTCTCTTTCTGAAACCATGTTCTTTCATTCTTTGTCTTTTCTTTGGTTGATATGTCTGTTTCATTACTAGACTCCTTTCTGAATTTTATTTCGTGCGAATCTAAATTCCAATACGCACATATGCCTAAATATTATACTTTATTCATATTGCAATGTCAATCAAATGTTAAATTTATATTTTTAATCTCATTCAAAATTATCCACAAAAGTTATTCATAAAATTATCCACACTATATGGATAACTTTTCGACAAATTATTTTTTTTATTTACCAATTCGGTCTTGCCTATGCATAACTTTTTATATAAAATAGAATGGAGTAAGAACGGATAATAAATTAAGAAGGTGTAAAAGTGGAAAATTACGAAAAAATTTGGTCAGAGGTTCTGGAAATTATCAAAGAAAACACCACCCCTATCAGTTTTGACACATGGTTTAAGGAACCTTTGAGTATCAATAAAATAGATAATGAGCTGAATATCGTATATCTTCAGGTTAACTCTCAGAGAGGCAACGATTTCATCATCAGCATATTAAAAAACAGATATATTTCCTATCTTCAGTTTGCATTTAAAAGCGTACTGAAGGATGAATATCGGGTTGTCCTAAAATCCTCAGATGAATATGATAAACCTGTGGATAATTCTGTAAGCACACAAAAAACAAAAGTTAATAAAAAAATTTTGGATAAGCAAAAACTCTTCAATCCGAAGTTTAATTTTGATAATTTTGTGGTTGGAAGCAGTAATAAGCTGGCACATGCAGCGGCACTTGCGGTTGCGGAATCTCCTTCCGAAACTTATAACCCTCTTTTTATATATGGGGGCTCCGGACTGGGAAAAACACATCTGATGCACGCGATCGGAATATACCTTCTCGAGCATAATCCATCACTTAATGTCCTTTATGTTTCTTCCGAAATGTTCACCAATGAGCTTATAAAAGCCATTGCCGAACAAAAAATGAACGAATTTAAAATGAAATACAGAAAAGTAGATGTACTTTTAGTTGACGATATTCAGTTCTTAGAGGGAAAGGAAAATACACAGGAAGAATTTTTCCATACATTCAACACTTTGTACGACCTCAATAAACAGATTATTATTTCAGGTGATCGTGCACCGAATAAACTCATAAATTTAGACGAACGACTTCGTTCAAGGTTTCAATGGAATTTGCTTGCGGATATTCAGCCGCCCGATTATGAAACCAGAGTTGCCATTCTCATGAAAAAAGCTGAAAATCTCGGGATTGAAGTCGACGATGACCTTTATGAAGTCGTGTGTCTCATTGCAGAAAAAATTAAGGATAATATCAGAGAGCTTGAAGGCGCATTTACAAGAAGTGTTTCTTTTTCACACCTTTTAAAAGAAAAACTCGACAAAAATTTTGTAAAAAGAACACTAAAGGATATTATGAACACCGGTGAAATCACGATAACACCCGAAAAGATAAAAAAATTCGTTTGTAAGCAGTATGGAATAAAACTTAATGAAATAGAATCTTCCAAAAAAACAAACAATATTGCTTTTCCGAGACAGGTTGCAATGTACCTCATGCGTGACATGACCGATATGTCGCTCCCAAAAATCGGTGAATATTTCGGGGGAAGGCATTATACAACCGTAATGTATGCCTGTGAAAAGATAGAAGATGAAATTAAACGAGACCCATCATTTGACAATCTTATCCGGGAATTAAAAGAAAAAATAAAAGACTGACAGCTTGTGAATAAAAGAGGATAATTTTAAAAACTTATCCATAGTTTTCAGACAATAAATTTCGGTGAATTTTTAACGGTTGCAGGGGTTATCCACATATTTCACAGCCCCTACTACTACTATTACTACAAATAATATAAATTAATAAATAATATTTCGGAGGTATTTATGAAATTTTCTTGCAGTCAACAAAATCTAGCAAAAGCATTAAATATTGTCTCTAAGGCAGTAACAGCCAGAACAACGATTCCAATCTTAAAAGGGATTCTTCTTAAAGTGAATGAAAACGGCGAACTAACGATGGCTGCATCCGATCTTGATTTGAGCATCGAAAAAAAGCTTGAAGTAGAGAATTTCGAAGCCGGTGAAACTGTTGTGCAGGCAAAGCTTTTTGCGGATATAATAAGAAAACTCCCAAACAGCCTTGTTTCCGTAGAATTAAACCAAGGAAACATTATTATAAAATGCGCAAGTTCTGAATTTAATATCATAGGTCTTCCATCGGATGAATTCCCTAATATCAATATTGAGATAGAGCCAAAGAAAAGAATCGCATTCGACAGAGAAACTTTAAAAGATATGATAAGAAAAACTTCTTTTGCCGCAAGTATTGATGAATCAAGAGGTGTAATCACAGGTGTTCTTATCGAAATGAAGGAAAAAAAGCTTAATATGGTTGCGCTTGACGGATTCCGTATGGCTGTGGCAAGGGAAAACATAATAAATGCAAAAGAACAGAATATTATTATTCCTGCTAAGATTCTCAATGAAATAAGCAAAATAATAACCGAAAACGAAGGAGATATGCAGGATATTGATTTGTATATCAATGAAAAGAGAGCAGTTTTTATCATTGAGGATACGAAAGTTGTTCTCAGACTGCTTGAAGGTGAATTTGTGGATTATGCGAATATTCTTCCGAAAGACAGCAAATGCAGAGTTGTCGTAAACAGAGGAGATTTGCTCGAAAGCATCGAAAGGGCATCTTTACTTGCAAAAGTAGGAAAGAACAATCTCATAAAGCTTGACATAAAGAGCAGCAGCATGGAAGTTACATCGAAATCCGAAGAAGGAAATGTCAAGGAAGAAGTTATCATATCAAAAGAAGGCGATGATTTAACGATAGGATTTAATTCAAAGTATATGATAGATGCATTGAAAGCAATTGAAGATGAAAATATCACCATGAATTTCAATACAAGCATCAGCCCTTGTGTTTTAAAACCTATTACAGGGGAATCTTATGAATATCTGGTTCTCCCGGTAAGAATCACGAATAATTAAAAAAATGTATATAAAAAATATAGAACTGAAAGACTTTCGTAATTACGAAAGTCTTAATCTTCAATTTAACAAAAATGTAAATTTAATTCTCGGCAAGAACGCACAAGGAAAGACCAATCTGCTTGAGGCAATTTATGTTACTTCCATAGGAAAATCTTTCAGAACAAACAAAGATTCTGACCTTATAAGATTCGGGAGTGAATTTGCGAAGGTATATATAGAGGCCGTGAAAGATGACATGGATTCCAATGTTGAAATTATATATGCAAAAGAGCAGAAAAAGTATGCGAAAATCGACGGAGTGAAATTAAAAAAGACATCGGAACTTTTAAAAAATGTATTTATTGTTATTTTTTCACCCGAGGATTTAAAAATCGTCAAAGATGAGCCCGAAAAGAGAAGAAAATTTACAGACAGGGAACTTTGCCAGATAAAACCTGCATATTATGACAGTCTGTCAAATTATAAGAAAATTCTGATTCAAAGAAATTCTTATTTAAAAGAATTTGAAATAGACAGATCTATGCTTGATGTATGGGATGCACAACTTGCAAGGTACGGTGCCGTCGTTATGAATTTGAGAAATGAATTCATAAATAATTTATCCTGCACGTCTGCGGAAATTCATAAGAAAATAACAAACGGGAAAGAAAATTTAGAAATAAAATATAAACCGAATATCGATTTTTACAATGAAAGGAAAAAACAAGAAGAGGCTTTTTACGAAATATTAAAAAAATCTTATGATGCGGACATAAGACAAAGAACCACAAACAAAGGACCGCATAAAGATGACTTTGAGCTTTATATAGATGGAATAAATGTGAGAAATTTCGGCTCACAGGGTCAACAGAGAACCGCAGCGCTTTCTTTGAAACTCGCAGAAATCGAAATAATAAAAAATGAGACAGGGTATGCACCGGTACTTCTTCTTGACGATGTTATGAGTGAGCTGGATTTGGAGCGACAAGAATATCTTGTAAAAACACTCTCGGATGTGCAGCTTTTTATAACAACAACCGAAATTCCGAAATCACTTACGAAAAAATTCCCGGATTTCACAGCGTATAATATTGAAAAAGGAAAAATAAGTATATTTTAATAATATATATCAATATAAAAATATAAAAAATAAAACAAATAATAAAGGATTTAAGCTATGTTTTGCGATGATTTAATGATAAATCTCCATATTATGTTTAAATCCTCTTTTTTAGTTGAAGTATTTTCATTTTAGTGGTATAATGATATATCTATGAGTATAAGTAAAAGTAAAGAAAAAAGGGAGATAATATGAGTTTAGAAGAGAAAACAAATGGGCAGTATGATGCCGCCCAGATACAGGTTCTTGAGGGTCTTGAAGCAGTAAGAAAAAGACCCGGCATGTATATCGGAAGTACAGGCCCAAAGGGACTTCATCATCTCGTATATGAAATCGTTGATAATAGTATAGATGAAGCTCTTGCAGGTTACTGCAAGACGATTCATGTTACCATTCAGAGTGATAATTCCATTATGGTGGAAGACGACGGAAGAGGTATGCCGGTTGATAAACATCCGAAGATGGGAATTCCGGCGGTGGAAGTTATTCATACCGTTCTTCATGCCGGAGGTAAATTCGGCGGAGGAGGATATAAAGTATCCGGAGGACTTCACGGTGTAGGTGCTTCTGTTGTAAATGCACTTTCCACACATATGGAAGTTGAGATAAAGAGAAACGGAAAAATTTATAAACAGAGTTACGAAAAAGGAAAAACGGTATCTAAGCTTGAAATTATAGGCGAATCAAGAAAAACAGGCTCAAAAACAACCTTTTGGCCGGATCCGGAAATCTTTGAGACAACTGTGTTTGATTTTGATGTGCTTGAACACAGACTCAGGGAAATGGCTTTTCTTAACAAAGGCATTAAAATTGTATTTAAGGATGAGCGCGAAGGAAAAAAGAGAAGCGAAACCTACCACTATGAAGGCGGTATTAAGGAATATGTAAAATTCCTTAACAAAAACAAAGATCCGCTTCACCAGGATGTAATTTATTTTGAAATAATTAAGGAAAATTGCGAAGTCGAAGTAGCGATGCAGTATACGGACAGCTACAGCGAGCTGATTTTAGGCTACGCAAATAATATCAATACGACTGACGGCGGTACGCATATCGTCGGATTTAAGAGTGCTCTCACAAGGGTTTTTAATGATTACGGAAAGAAATCAAAAGTGTTAAAAGATAACGACACATTAAGCGGAGAAGATGTAAGAGAAGGTTTAACGGCGATTGTATCGGTTAAACTTTCCGAACCGCAGTTTGAAGGTCAGACAAAGGCAAAACTCGGAAACTCCGAAATCCGTGGATTTGTTGAAACTTCAACGAACGAAAACCTTACAGCTTTCCTTGAAGAAAATCCGGCTCAAGCAAAGATCATTATCGAAAAGTGTATTAAAGCAGCAAGGGCAAGAGAAGCGGCAAGAAAAGCAAGAGATTTAACCAGAAGAAAAGGAGCGCTCGAAAGCTTTTCTCTTCCGGGCAAGCTCGCAGACTGTTCAGAAAAAGACCCGGCGCTTTCGGAAATCTTCCTCGTCGAGGGTGATTCCGCAGGCGGCTCCGCTAAGGACGGAAGAGACAGAAAGCGTCAGGCAATCCTGCCGCTTCGAGGTAAGATTTTAAATGTTGAAAAAGCAAGACTTGACAGAATTTTAAGCTCGGAAGAAATAAAGAACATGATTACCGCATTCGGCTGCGGAATCGGTGAAGATTTCAATCTCGAAAAGCTGAGATACCATAAAATTATCATTATGACCGATGCCGATGTTGACGGCGCGCATATCAGAACGCTGCTTTTGACATTCTTCTACAGATACATGAAGCCTTTGATTGAAGAAGGTTATGTTTATGCTGCTCAGCCGCCGCTTTATCAGGTAAAGAAAGGCAAAGAAGTTCATTACACATACAGTGAAGAAGAGCAGGCAAAGCTCATGACAGAAATCGCGGATAAGCCGGGCAAGGCAGACATACAGAGATACAAAGGTCTTGGTGAAATGGACGCGGAACAGTTATGGGAAACAACCATGGACTTCAACCACAGAACTTTGGTACAGATAACACTCGAAGACAGTGCTGCGGCAGATGAAATATTCACAACTCTTATGGGCGACAAAGTTCCGCCTAGAAAGAAATTCATCGAAGACAACGCGCAGTATGCGACAATCGACGCATAAGGAAGGGGAAAATAAATGACGACTTTATTGGAAGATCAAAAAATGCTTCAGCATGAAATTCATGACGAAATGAAGCAATCTTATATCGACTACGCAATGAGCGTAATCGTAAGCCGTGCCCTTCCGGATGTAAGAGACGGATTGAAGCCGGTACACAGAAGAATTTTATACGGAATGAGCGAGCTTGGCGTTACGCCGGATAAACCACATAAAAAATCCGCGCGTATCGTCGGTGAAGTAATGGGTAAATATCACCCGCATGGTGACTCCTCTATTTACGACGCAATGGTAAGGCTTGCTCAGCCTTGGAATATCAGACACCAGCTTGTTGACGGACACGGAAACTTCGGTTCGGTCGACGGTGACGGTGCTGCGGCAATGCGTTATACGGAAGCCAGAATGACACCGCTTGCGCTTCAGATGCTCAGAGACATTGACAAAGAAACGGTTGATTTCATCCCAAACTTTGACGGCGAAGAAAAAGAACCGGTTGTTCTGCCATCCAGATTTCCAAATCTGCTCGTAAACGGTTCCAACGGTATCGCAGTCGGAATGGCAACCTCAATTCCACCGCATAACCTTGGCGAAACCATCGATGCAGCGGTTAAAATCATCGACGAACCGGAGTGTTCGATAGATGATTTATGCAAAATCGTAAAAGGCCCGGATTTCCCGACAGGCGCGATTATCATGGGCAAAAACTCCGCAAAACAGGCGTACAAAACAGGACAGGGAAAAGTCGTTGTCCGCGCCGTAACGGAGATTGAAGAAACAAACAAAGGCAGACAGCAGATTATCGTAACCGAAATTCCTTATCAAGTAAACAAGGCAAGACTCATCGAAAAGATGGCAGACCTCGTAAAAGAAAAAAGAATTGAAGGAATTTCCGAAATCAGAGACGAGTCCAACCGTAAGGGTATGCGGATCGTTATTGAACTGAAAAAAGATGCGAACGCACAGATTATCTTAAACAGATTGTACAAGCATACGCAGATGCAGGAAAGCATCTCGATGATTATGCTTGCGATTGTGGACGGAAGACCGCGCATTCTGACGCTCCGCGAAATTCTGGACGAATATCTGAAGCATCAGAAAGAAGTCGTAACCAGAAGAACGATTTACGATAAGAAAAAAGCGGAAGCAAGAGCACATATCTTAGAGGGTTACAGAATCGCGCTTGATAATATCGACGAAATTATAAAAATTATCAGAAGCAGCTACAACGATGCAAAGGAAAGATTGATGGAGCGCTTCGGACTTTCTGAAATCCAGGCGCAGGCAATCCTTGACATGCAGCTGCGCAGACTGCAGGGTCTGGAAAAAGAGAAGATTGAAAACGAGTATCAAGAACTCTTGAAGAAGATTGCGTACTACACGCAGCTTTTGAAAGATGAACACATGCTGATGGGAGTTGTCAAGACAGAACTTCTTGAAATCAAGAATAAATGGGGCGATAAGAGAAGAACCAAGATCAAAGCAGACGAAACGGAAATCGATGAAGAGGATTTGATTGAAGAGGAAAATGTCTGCATTACGCTCACACATCTCGGATATATCAAGAGAGTTCCGGTAGATACCTACAAGTCACAGAGAAGAGGCGGAAAAGGCGTGACCGGAATCACGACGAGGGAAAACGATTTCGTAAAGAATCTGATTATGACTTCGACGCACGATTATCTCATGTTCTTTACCAACACGGGAAAAGCGCATAAGATTAAGGCATATGAAATTCCGGAAGCAACAAGAACTGCGAAGGGAACACCTGCCGTAAACTTCCTGAACTTGATGCAGAGAGAGAGAATCACCGCAGTTATTCCAATTAAGGAATTCGCAGAGGATAAGTTCCTCATTGCGGTAACAAAACAGGGAACTATCAAGAAAACAGCACTTTCAAACTTCGATACAAACAGAAAGACCGGTCTTATAGCCATGAATCTGAAGGATGGAGACGAACTTATCGGAATCAAGCAGACCAGCGGCACGAACAATGTTATCATCGTGACGAAGAACGGCAAATGCATTTGTTTTTCTGAGGATGATGTCAGACCGATGGGAAGAATCGCAGGCGGCGTAAGAGCCATCAAGCTTGAAAAAGACGATGAAGTCGTAGCAATGGAACTGGTTGAACCGGGTCAGGAACTTCTGGTTGTAACCAAGAAGGGATTTGGAAAGAGAACAAAAGTAGAAGATTACAAGATTCAGGTTCGCGGCGGCAAGGGACTGCTTACCTATGATAAGGCGAAATTCAAGAAGACAGGCGAACTTGTGGGTGCTATGGCAGTTGATAATGACGATGAAATACTTTTGATTAATTCCGACGGAATTATCATACGCATGGCAGCGAAGGAAATTTCAAAGCTCGGAAGGGCAACGCAAGGCGTGAAGATTATGAATGTCGGAGAAGAAGCAAACATAATTGCTCTTGCAAAAGTTATCAAAGAGGAAGACCTTGAAGGAGCAGAGAATGCTGCCGATACCAAGAAAGCCGCAGACAATGCAGACACACAGGAAGAAATGAAATTCTAAATCATCTAGAGAAACAGGAAGGAGGTTTTGATAGGCATGGCAGACAAAGTAAAGTTTACCATTCCGGGCAAACCTGAATATCTGACAATGGTAAGACTGGCAATCGGTTCGATTGCCGATACATCCGGGTTTAATGTTGAAGAAATCGAAGACATTAAAACAGCCGTAGGACAGGCGTGCAAGAATATTTCCTGTCACGGAAAAGAAGGTGTTACCACAGAATACACTCTCGAATGTGTCAGCGATGAGAATCTTTTGGAGATTTATGTGACGGATACAGGTTCGACGGATGCATCCAAGGAATTTTCCATGAAATGCATGGACTGCCCGAATGAAGGGGATATCGGAGTTTTTTTGATAAAGACTCTTATGAACGAAGTTGAATTGCTGGACAATTCGAGCGGCAAGAAAACAATTAAAATGGTGAAGAGGAAATAATGCAGCAGAAGCAGACGACATCGGAATTATTAAAAGAATACGCAGAAAATCCGACGATTGAACTCAGAAACAGAATTGTCGAAGAAAATCTGTACATTGTAGACATTTTAATAAGAAAATACCTGGGCAAAGGTGTGGATTATGATGATTTATATCAAGTAGGCGCCATGGCTCTTGTTTCTGCTGTCGAAAGATTCGACCCAACGAAAGGATATGAATTCCAAAGCTTTGCCACACCTACAATTTTAGGTGAAATTAAGAAATACTTCCGGGATAAGGAATGGAGCCTCAAGGTTCCTCGCAGAATGAAAGAAAATGCGGGAAAAGTACAAGAGGCGAAGGAAAAGCTTACCGGAAAATTGGGAAGAGTGCCTACGGTTGAAGAAATATCGGAAATTACGGGACTCACGCACGAACAGATTATCCAGGCGATGGAGAGTGCGAAAGCTTACGGAACATACTCGCTTGACAGTCCGGCCACAACCTCCGACGAGGAGGCCGATGCCGCAGCCCTCGAAAAATATATAGGATTCGAGGATAATGGATTTGAAAGAGTCGAACTCGGCGAAATCATAAACAATGTGCTGAAAAATTTCAGCGACACTTACAAGTATATATTCAAACAAAGATTTATTCTCAATAAATCACAAAGCGAGATTGCTTCCAAGCTAGGTGTATCGCAGATGACGGTTTCACGCGCCGAAAAGGCAATCATTGAAAGTTTTAAAAAGGAGTTAAAGAAATGAAAAGAGTTTTTTCGGGCGTACAGCCGACAGGAAACATACATCTTGGAAATTACCTCGGCGCACTGAAGCAATTCGTCGAACTTCAGGAAGACAATGAGTGTATTTATTGTATTGTGGACGAACATGCAATCACAGTTCCGCAAGACCCCAAGGAATTGAAGAAGCATATTTTGGATGTGGCGGCACTTTATTTGGCCGTTGGTCTTGACCCGAAAAAGTCCATCATTTTCGTACAGTCACAAGTAAGCGGACATGCCGAACTTGGCTGGATACTTACATGCTGTGCAAATACAGGTGAACTTTTCCGAATGACACAGTTCAAGGCAAAGAGCCAGGGAAAGGAATCCGTGGGAGCGGGACTTCTGACATATCCAACGCTGATGGCAGCGGACATTCTGCTTTACGATACAGATGTTGTTCCGGTAGGAAACGACCAAAAGCAGCATATTGAGCTCACGCGCGACCTTGCAATCAGAGTAAACCACCATTACGGAAAAACATTCGTGGTTCCTGACGGCAGGTTTATGAAGGAAGGAGCAAGAATCATGGCTCTCGACGATCCGACATCTAAGATGTCCAAGTCGGCAGAAAATATTCATAGCCGGATTTCCCTTTTGGACGAACCTTCGAAAATCAAGAAATCCATTATGAAGGCAACTACGGACTCGGATGGAATCGTAAAATTCGATGCGGAAAATAAGCCGGGAATCAGCAACCTTCTGAATATTTACAGTGCACTTTCTGAAAAAACGGTTGCAGAACTTGAAACCATGTACGAAGGAAAAGGGTATGGAGACTTCAAAAAAGATTTAGTTGAAGTTACCATAGATGCACTTGCTCCGATTAAGCAGAGGTATCAAGAAATCAGAGAATCCAAGGAACTGATTGAGATTTTAAACGACGGTGCACAGAAAGCAGATGCCATCGCACAGGAAACAATGAAAAGAGTAAGGAAAAACTTCGGACTGGGAATCGAGTAGTCAGGACATTTTATTGTTTTTGCAAAGAGGTTTTAATATGGTAAAAGGAAAGACAGACAATTCCATATTGGAATATATCCCCCTTCCGGCATGTTTTATAAATGCTCAGGGAAAGGTTACCGGAGCAAGCACCAGAATAAACGAAGTGTTTGTCTACGACGAAATACTCGAAGGCGATATCTTTGCACTTACCGGAATAAAGCTGAGTGAACTTTATGAGTCAGCCGCAGGTGGTACACATCCTTTAATAAAGAGAAACGACAAAACCTTCCGAATTTCTGCGAAGAAACTTACGGAAGATGATGAGGACGGGCTTGCTGTGTTTTTCAGCGATGTAACGAATCTTGAAGATTTGAAGGACAGGTACAATAATGAAAAACCATGTGTTGCCAAGATACAGCTGGACAACTATGACGAACTCATAGACAGCACAGGTCCTGTTCCAAGACTTGCGCTTTCGAGCCAGATTGACGGAATTATACGAAAATGGGCAGCAAAGATGGATGCTTCGGTAATACGAGTAAAAAGCAGTTTGTATGTCGTATGGTTCGAGCAGCAGCATCTTGAGAAGATTATTGCGGCGAAGTTTGACCTTTTGGATGAGGTGAGGAACCTCGAAACAGGTGCAGATTTTCCTGCGAGTCTCAGCATAGGCGTAGGGGTTGGCGGTAGAAATATGGCGCAATCGGAATCCTATGCGGATACCGCACTTGACCTTGCTCTCGGAAGAGGCGGAGATCAAGCGGTAATAAAGAGGAACATCAAAATAGAATATTACGGCGGCAAGCTTCAGACGGTTGAGAAAAGCAATAAGGGCAAATCGAGAATTGTAGGACATGCGCTGAAACAGCTCATTGAACAGTCAAAGAAAATATTTATCATGGGACATGATAATCCGGATATGGACAGCTTCGGTGCAGCTTTGGGAATATCAAGACTGTGCGCTCTTTCTGAGAAGGAGCCGTATATCGTAATTGACGAATACAATGAATCACTTCATGCCATTTTCAAACAGGCAAAGGAAAGCGATGAATACAGATTCCTTTCATCCGAAAAAGCACTTACGCTGGCGGAGCCTGACAGCCTGCTGATCGTTGTGGACACACATAGACCGAGCCTTGTCCAGTGCCCGAAGCTCTTAGATATCTGCGAGAAGGTTGTGGTTATCGACCATCACAGAAAAGTTGAAGAATTTATAGAAAATCCGGTGCTTGCTTATATGGAATCGTATGCATCCTCCGCGTCCGAACTGGTTGCGGAAATCCTGCAGTACATGAGCAAAAAGAAAAGCCTTGCGAAACTTGAGGCTGAAGCACTTCTTGCAGGAATGACGGTGGATACCAATGGGTTTGCGGTGAAAACGGGAGTGAGAACGTTCGAGGCGGCGGCATGGCTCAGAAGGCAGGGCGCCGATCCTACGGAAGTAAAGCGTTTCTTCCAGGAAGATATTTCAAACATAAGAATCCGTGCCCGTGCAGTTGCAGAGACGCAGGTATTTGACGGCGGGGTGGCAATCACCACGTGTCCGCAGGTCAAGACGGACGCACAGCTCATATGTGCACAGGTTGCAGACCAGCTTTTGACAATAAGAGATGTGAAAGCATCCTTTGTTGTAGGACGAAATATTGACGAGAAGACAGTAATCAGTGCAAGGTCACTTGGCGATGTGAATGTACAGCTCATAATGGAAAAATTCGGTGGAGGCGGACATCTTACAACGGCCGCCGCGCAAGTAGAAGGTTCCATACAGGAAACTGTACAGAAAATTATGGAGATAATGGAGGTAAAGAAAGATGATAGTAATCTTGAATAGAGATATAAAGGGGACCGGCAAGGCCGGCGATGTTGTTAACGTAAGCGACGGATACGCAAGAAACATGCTCCTTCCGAAAGGCTATGCAACGGAAGCAACGGAAAGCAACATAAGAAGTCTTAAAAAACAGAAAGCAATCGCTGCCGAAAAGAAAGCCGAGGAGAAGGCTGCAGCACAGCAGACAGCGGAAAAAATCGGGAAAGTCAGCGTTGAAATCAAAACAAAAGCCGGAGAAGGCGGCAGGATTTTCGGCTCCATCACATCAAAGGATATTGCAGATGCTCTTAAAGCACAGCACAACATTACCGTTGACAAGAAAAAAATTCTGCTCGACAGTCCGATTAAGCAGACCGGCGAGATGACGGTTGAAATAAAACTTTACACAGATGTAAACGCAAAACTCAAAGTTGTAGTAAACGCTCAATAGTTAGGAGAAGAGGCATGATTGACAGAATCCCGCCGCATAACGCCGAAGCGGAAAGATCCGCTTTGGGTGCAGCCATGCTGGACAAAAACATTCTTTCGGATATTCTTGAAGAAGTGAAGGAAGAAGATTTTTATAATGAGAATCACAGAGAGATTTTTCGTGCAATTTGGGACTTATACAGAGAAAATTCACCGGTCGATGTCCTCACGGTATGTGAAGAACTGAAGAGAAGAAAAGCATTGGATATGGTCGGCGGACGGGCATACATAGCCACGCTCACGGCAGATGTTCCTTCAACGGCAAACGGTGCGGAGTACGCGAAGATTGTTGCAGAGAAAGCAACTCTTCGCCAGATGATAAGAACGACCGAAGACATCACGAATAAAGGCTACGAAGCGAAGATGGATGCAAGTGAGATTCTGGACTATGCAGAGAGTGGAATTTTCAGTATCGCTCAGAAGAGGCAGAAGAACGATTACGCCAAAATTCAAGAAGTTTTACTTGAAAACCTCAAAATCATCGATGAAGCTTCAAAAAACAAGAATAAAATAGTAGGTATACCTACGGGATTCAAAGAGCTCGACGAAAAAACAAGCGGCCTTCAACGGTCGGATCTGATTATTGTCGCAGCAAGACCGGCTATGGGTAAGACCGCCCTCGCTCTCAACATCGCACAGCAAAGTGCTGTCAAGGCAGGCTCATCGGTTATTATTTTCAGTTTGGAAATGGCAAAAGAACAGCTCGGTCAAAGACTTCTTGCAATGCAGGCGAGAGTTGAAATGCAGAAGCTGAAACAGGGAGATTTGGAAAGAGTTGACTGGGACAGAATTTCCATGGCGGCAAACGATCTCAACGGCACCAAAATCGTCATTGACGACACGCCGGGAATATCGCTGATGGAAATGAGAAACAAATGCAGAAGACTAAAAGCCGAACAAGGCCTTGACCTTGTGGTTGTGGACTATCTTCAGCTCATGAAATTTGACGGAAAGGCAGACAGCCGGCAGCAGGAAATCAGTGCAATTTCAAGAAACCTCAAACTTTTGGCAAGAGAAATGGACTGCCCGGTAATTGTGCTTTCACAGCTTTCCCGAGCACCGGAACAGAGACCGGACAAGCGTCCTATTTTGTCTGACCTCAGGGAATCCGGTTCCATAGAACAGGATGCGGACATTGTAATTTTCCTGTACAGAGACGATTATTATAACCCGGATACGGAGACACCGGGAGTTTGCGAAATCAATATAGCAAAACATAGGAGCGGCCCGACAGGGAAGATTGAGCTGACGTGGGTATCAAGATACACCAAGTTCAGCGACAAGGCACTCTAAACGGAGCATGCACGTTTTGCGTGATGAAACGAGGGAAATATGAACTTTAAAACCGAAAGGATTAAAGATTTCTATCTTTTGGCGACGGAAGTGGAAAACATTTTTATAAATGAATATCTGCCTCAAGCCCCCGGAGATTATGTTAAGGTCTATCTGTATGCGCTGCTTTATGCGAAACAGCAGACGGAAATAACCCATCACGGACTTGCGGTGCAGCTTGGACTTAAGGACAGTGATGTTGACCTTGCATGGCAGTACTGGGAAAGAATGGGCGTTGTAAAAAGAGAAATGAGAAGTGATGCCGAGCTTGATTACGGCATTACATTCGTAAATCTGCGAGAACTCATGTACGCAGGCTCCCTTGAAACGCCGCAGAAAGCTTCAAAGTCTTCAGACGCACTTTGTGAGGATGCGTTGAGAGAAATCTTTGATTTTGTGGAGAATTTAAAGGGTCAACCGGTATCACCAAAGGAAATGCAGGAAATTGCCTCATGGCATAGCGAGATGCCGGCAGGACCGGGACTGATTCAAAAAGCATTTGAATATTGCTATGGGAAAAAAAAGACGCAGCTGAAATATATCGGTGCCGTTATACGCGAATGGGCGAAAAAAGGCATTACGACGGCGGAGCAGGCCGACGAATATATAGAGGAGACAAGCCGCAGATACGGTGATTACAAGCGGATTCTGAACTCTCTGGGTGTTGTGGGAAGAATGGCAACCGACGGGGAAAGGAAAATTATAGATAAATGGTTTGACGAAATGGGATTTTCTCTTGAGAGAATTCTCGATGCATGTCAGAAAACCGTTGGGATACAGAATCCCAATGTGAATTACGTAAACAAGATTTTGGAAAACTGGCAGAAGGAGGCAGCTTCCTTCGGAAGAGATGTTAACAGGAAAACAACCGTCAGCCAGACGGATTTAAACAGTTACTACGATTTTTTGCGGCATGACGCCGAGAGAAAGGCACAAGAAGCCAAAAGAGAGGTTTACGAAAAACTTCCGAGAATCGAAGAAATCGACGAGTCGCTTAAAGATTTGGGGAGCAGGCTTTCCAGAGCCGTGTTGAGCGGAAGCGAAGACCTCGAAGAGATAAAAAAACTTACAACACTCCTCGAACAGGAGAGAGCGGTTCTGTTGACGGAAAACAATTTCCCGTTGGATTTTACAGATGTGAAATTCCTTTGCAACGAATGTCATGATACGGGAGTAAATGATGCCGGCAGAAGATGCACATGCGTGAGGGATAGAATAGGAGATGCTGAGTTATGGCTAAACGCAAAAGCAAAAAAATCAAAAAAATAAAGAGCGATTTTACAATATGGGATTTCTGTGCAAGCATAATAACAGGCACAGATGAAGTTCTTGATGAAGTAGAGGAAATCCTCGAGGACGGAAAAGAGGCAATCTGGAACATTGCGGGGTCAGCTGTCATCGGATATGACAAATTCGCCGATATTGTGGCGTGGTTCTTCTGGAAAACCTTTATTTTGTTTGCAAGGAGAATGCACGACGGCAGAGTGAATATGCTTAAATATCGAAAAGAGATTCTTAAGCATGCCGGCATTGTATTTATTGTCCTTCTCGGACTGGTAGGGGTTTTCGCTTCGACAATCGACTACGAATATTCCTATAACGGAAGAACGCTCGGTATTGTAAAAGAGCAGAGAGATGTATTGGAAATACTGGACTTAATAAGTGCGGAACTCTCGCACGAATACGGTTCAAATATATCCATTGATGCGGAAACGGATATAACATTTAAACCTGTTATTTCCATCGGAAAAGAAATTGATGATGCGGATACCGTACTCAGACGTTTCACCTACATGGGTGATATTCAGGCCCAGGCGTTTGCAATTGTTGTAGACGGCAGGCGTATTGCGGTTGTAGAGAGCCAGGCGATCGCCGAAGAGGTTCTTCAGTCGGTCAAGGATCTTTATGTGAGCAAGAAATCGAGCAGAAAATACGAAGAGATCGCTTTCAAAGAAGACGTTAAAATAGAGCAGACAAGCACCACGCTTGCGAAGATCAGCAGTAAATATTCCGCACTGAAGAAGATAAAGAGCGGAAAGCAGCAGGAATCCACATACAAAGTGAAAGCAGGAGATACCCTGTACGGAATATGTGACAAACTTGATGTAACATTTAAGGAACTGAAGAAGATGAATCCAAAGATAACGGAAAACTCAGTAATTCACATCGGAGATAAGTTCGTCACTCAGCAGGCGGTCCCTCTTCTGACGGTAAGAACCGTTGAAGTATCGACATTCGCAGAAAAGGTCAAATACAAGACCGTCTACAAAAAGTCGAGCAGTTATTATCAGGGCGAGCAGGTTGTTCAAAGATCCGGAAGCAACGGAAAAGCGAAGATAACCGCACGTCTGGTAAAAGAAAACGGCAAGACGGTATCGAGAAAAGATTTAAACAAAGAAATAATCAAAGAGCCGATAAGCAAGATTGTTCTGAAAGGTACGAAGAAGGTTCCTCCAAAGAAAGGAACGGGACAGCTTCAAAGACCGGTTGCCGTAGGCGTATACAGAGGCTACGGACCTAGATGGGGAAGATGGCATTACGGTCTTGACTATGCGGCACCGACGGGAACCGCAATAAGAGCAGCCGACGGAGGAACCGTAATATCGGCCGGCTGGTCGGGAGCTTACGGTCTCAGAATTATGATTGACCACGGCGGCAACATTAAAACATTGTATGCACACTGCAGCGCAATCTATGTAAGTGCAGGCCAGCAGGTATACAAAGGTCAGACGATTGCTGCGGTAGGAAGCACCGGACGAAGCACCGGCCCTCACTGCCACTTCGAGGTATTCAAGAACGGTTCGAATGTAAATCCGGCGAACTATGTATAACGAATCAAAACGGGCGGCTTTGCTGTCCGTTTTCTTCTGTAGTACAGCCGACATTATCATATTTTTATGGATACAATGCATATAATGAAACAATCAGTACTTCCCGCAGGCTGCGGGAAAAGAAAGGAAAGACCGTATGGAGAATCATTATATAAGCATTGACAATCGCGAAAAAATCACTGTAAGCCAGGTGGCAGATGTTGACGCATTTGATGAGGATACGCTTTGGGCAAACTTAAAGGAAGGCGGCCTTGAGATAACAGGGCGCAACCTCAATATAGAAAAGCTGGATCTGGCGGAGGGCGTACTTGTGGTTACGGGAAATATATGCTCGGTGACATATACAGATAAGACAGCCAAAAAACCGGGAAGAGGATTGCGTAATTTCGGAAAGCGAAAAGAATAATGACAGAACTTATACATTCACAAATTGTCATTATCGCCGTCATGATGTGCTGCGGAATCGGCGGCGGGCTGATACACAGCACATTTAAGAGCTTTGAGAACAGAAAGAAAATGAAAACGGTGGGGAAAGTTCTTTTGGAGGGACTGTATTTTCTGTCGCTCGGATTCCTTTACAGTGAATTTTCTTTTTTCTGTGAAAACGGTAAACTGTCCTTCCTCGGCTTATTTTCTTTCATAATTGGTCTTTGGTTGTGGAAGAAGTTATTTTGTGGTATACTCTTCATGGGTGAGGACAATGAGAAAAAAGAAGAGCAACCTCCGGGAGTATGAGAAGAATAATCGGGTTATCAACATCCCGCAGGCGAGAAACGACAGACGCGAGCGGCTCGAAATTCAGAAGAGCAAGGCGCAAAAGAAAGACAATTACATAAAAATTGCCGTATGTGCTGTGGTGGCAATCCTCATAGTGTATTTTGGCGTGTCCGCAATTAAAATAATCAAGCTGAACAACGAAATGGATGAGGTTACGGCATATAATCGGGAACTTTTGAAAGATAAAGAAAGCCTTCAGCTTGAGCTGGAAAACATAAACTCGGCTGACTACATAGAGTCACAGGCCAGAAGGGATCTTAAGTTGATTAAGCCGAACGAGCTTCTTTTCATTTTCCCGGAAAAGGATTACAGCAAAACAGAGAACGAAAACACGCAACAGGGAGACAAGCAGGAATAGCACATGGACAAGATTAACATCAAAGAAACGATCGTTGTGGAAGGAAGAGACGATACGGCCGCAGTAAAACAAGCCGTGGATGGTTTTATTATCGAGACCCATGGATTTGGAATTAAACGGCAGACGTGGGAACTTATTGAAAGAGCCTACAACAACGGGGGAATTATTATTTTTACGGATCCTGATTTTTCAGGTGAAGAGATCAGAAGAAAACTCACGGAAAAATTCCCGAGTGCAAAGCAGGCTTTTCTTGATAGGAAACTGGCAACCAAGAAAGGCGACATCGGAATCGAGAATGCGCGGCCGGAAGACATAGCCGAAGCCTTGACGAAGGCACACTGCACGGTTCAAACCGAGGGCGAAGAGAGCTTTTCTCAGGAGGACTTGTTCCATGCCGGACTTGCCGGAGGCAAAACATCGGGCCGGCGGCGGGAACAGGTCGGAAAAATCCTCGGCATCGGATACGGAAACGCAAAGGCATTCCTGGGGAAACTAAACAAGTTTGATATAAGCAAAGAGGAATTTTATGAAGCTTTACGCACCATCGACAATTAAGGGAATCAAAGAAAAATACGGTTTCAGACTTACCAAAAGTCTTGGACAGAATTTTCTTACGGACAAGAACATAATAGATCGAATCATCGTAGGCTCGGGGATAACCGAAGAAGACCTTGTGATTGAAATCGGGCCGGGAATCGGCGTTATCACTTATGAAGCATCGCTTGCGGCAAGACGCGTTATTGCCGTGGAAATAGACCGAAATCTTATTCCGATTTTAGAGGAAACTTTGGCGGAAAGAGAGAATATACAGGTTATCAACAGTGACATTTTAAAAACAGATGTAAACCGGATTATAGAAGATGCGAGAAAGAAAGATCCGAAAATCAAGGGGGTCAAAATTATCGGGAATCTTCCGTATTACATTACAACGCCGATTATTATGAAACTGCTTGAGGAAGGTGTCAAGGCCGACGGAATCACCGCAATGATGCAGAAAGAAGTTGCGGACAGAATCAAGGCGGCACCGGGAACCAAAGCATACGGAGCTTTATCCGTGGCGGTGCAGTATTATTGCGAAATCGAAAGCGTGGTCAATGTACCGAAAGAGGTATTTGTACCGCAGCCAAAAGTTGACTCGGCGGTTTTGAACTTAAAAATACGAAAGACTTGTCCGGTCGAAACACGTGACAGAGAACTGTTTTTTGCGGTTGTCAAGGCGGGATTCGGTCAAAGAAGGAAAACACTCAGCAATTCACTCATGGGGGTAAAAGATATTACCAAGGAAATTGTTTTTGAATCACTTAACGCGGCGGGCATCGAGCCGTCGCGAAGGGCGGAAACATTATCCTTGGAAGAATTTGCACAATTGTCAAATCAGGTAGCTTTGAGATTATAAACAGAAAGGGAATTGTATGGACGAAAATAAGAAAGAGAACAAACTCGAAAAATTCGAGCATTTTAACCAATTTGAAAAACTTGACAGAAAAGTAGAAGAAACAATACGCGAAGTCGAAACCATGGACAAGCGTAAATTCTATAAGAACAGTTTTGTATTTGCGGGAGGTTTGGCACTTCTGCTGAACCTCGTTATCGAAACACTTGGACGCTTTACGACAGCAGGAGTTTTTGGGGGTCTGAAATTCATGGTGTCGGATCCACTCGTATTCCTGTACAATGCTTTGATAATATTCGCAACACTCTGCGTGGCATCGGTTTTTAAAAGAAGGGTATTTACCTTTACGGTTGTATCCATATTTTGGCTCGGAATCGGCATTGTCAACGGCGTAATACTGACACAGAGAATGACTCCATTCACGGTAAAGGATCTGAGTAATTTAAGCGACGGTCTTACGATTGTAACCAACTACCTTAAAATGTGGCAGATTATTTTGGTGGCGGCTGCTATCGTAATTGCGATAGCGGCTCTTGTGCTGCTTTTCATAAAAGGACCGCAGAAAAAGGACAAGCTCCACCGAAAGAGAAACCTTGTGGCGGTTTGTTTGGTCTTTGTCGCTACATTTATATCTTCCTCCGTGGCAATAAGCACGGGAATCGTTGAAACGTTTTTCGGAAATTTGGCATATGCATATAGAGACTATGGCGTTGTGTATTGCTTTACGAATACATGGCTGAACACGGGAATCCAAAGACCTTCCGGATACAGCGAAGAGAGAATAAAGGATATTTTCACAAACAAAGAGCTGGGGGATGATGATGCAATGCTCCTTGAGCAGAAGGATGTCGATGAGCAGTATCCAAATCTTTTGTTCCTGCAGTTGGAGTCATTTATTGACCCTATGACCATAAAGTGCATAGAACTGTCAGAGGATCCGTGTCCGAATTTCAGAAAACTCATGAGTGAGTATCCATCGGGAGAACTTATGGTTCCGGCATGCGGAGCGGGAACGGCGAATGTGGAATTTGAAGTTCTGACCGGGTTGAGTGTAAAGTTTTTCGGACCGGGAGAATATCCGTACAAATCCGTGCTGAAGGAAAAGCCGGCGGAATCACTGGCATTCGACCTTGACAGCCTCGGCTATAAATCACATGCGATACACAACCATAGAGCGGTATTCTATAACAGAAACGAAGTTTTCGCAAACATTGGATTTGACACTTTCACAAGTATCGAATACATGAAGAATGTTGCAAAGACGCCGAAAAACTGGGCGAAGGACAAAGTCCTGATAGAGTGCATTGAGGACGCACTTGATTCCACCCCGGGAAGAGATATGATTTATACCATATCGGTTCAGGGACACGGAAAGTATCCAAGCGAACAGGTAATAACAAATCCTAAAATCAAGGTGCTTTCAGCTCCGACCGAAGAACTAAAGTGGAAATACGAATATTATGTAAATCAGATTTACGAAATGGATCAGTTTATAGGAGAACTTGTGGACAAGCTTTCAAAGCGGGATGAGCCGATTATGCTCGCAATGTACGGTGACCATATTCCCGCGATCGATATAACCGAGGATGACCTCGAAAGCGGTAATCTGTATGCGACGCAGTATCTGATTTGGAACAATATCGGAATCAAAAAAGATGACGAAAATCTCCACACCTACCAGCTTGCGGCATATATGACGGATATGGTCGATTTACAGGTCGGAACAATATTTACGTATCAGCAGAACCACAAAAACAGCGAAACGTATCTTGAGGATTTGAAGGCACTGGGTTATGATATGCTTTACGGCAAAGGATATATCTACGGAGGCAGGAATCCTTTCGAGGCGACCAAGCTGAAGATGGGCGTCAATGATATCAAGATTGACAAGGTGGTAAAGATCGGAGATAAATATTACATCAAGGGTCAGAATTTTACGCAGCACAGCAAGGTAACCCTCAACGGAAAAGAGCTGCAGACGATATATCTGGGAGAGGGCGTGCTGGGTCTGCTTGAAGATGTGGATCCTGAAGACGCACAGAACATGAAAGTAAGCCAAATTGAAAACAAGAATAAAGAAATATTAAGTACGACGGAGTAAGAAAGGCAGCAGACAGACACAATGCAACCGGGACATTTTATTGGAATCGCCATGGCTTTGGCAGCATTTATCATTGTAGAAATGAAATCTTCCGCGAAGGTAAAGAGCGCGGCAGACTTTGACAAAGGAGGCGGAAAGGGAGGCGTATTTCTGGTATGCGGAACGCTGCTGGGAACGATTATCGCAGGACAGTCGACAATCGGAACGGCGCAGTTTGCGTTTACCTATGGGCTGGCAGGAATCTGGTACACGCTGGGCTCGGCGCTCGGCTGCTTGATGTTCTATTTCGGCTATATTATACCGCTGCGAATCTCGCATGACAGCACACTGACAGAGGTTATCGGCGACGAGTTTGGGCCTCAGGCTTCCTATTTCGGCTCAGTGCTCTGCACGCTCGGAATGCTTATCAGTGTGGTCTCCAACATGATTGCATCGTCCGCGCTTGTAACGGCACTGACAGGGTGGAAGCTTTGGGAGGGCTGCCTGCTGGCAATGGTACTGATGTTTGCCTATGTAGCGCTTGGCGGCATAATCGGAGCAGGAATGGGCGGCGTTGTTAAAACGATACTGCTTTATATCCTGACGATTACCTGCATTTTCGTGACGATTCGGCTGACCGGTGAAATCGGACCGGGCACAAAACTGGATGTAGACATTCACGATCTATTCGCCAGAGGTGTGGCGAAGGAGCTTTTCAACGGTCTTGCACTTATTTTAGGGATAATCTCTACGCAGTCCTATGCGCAGGCATTTTGGGTTGCGAAGAACTATCATGTTGCTAGAAAAGGTGCTTTAATCGGGGCACTGCTGTGCCTTCCGGTTGGGTTTGGAAGCGTGCTGGTCGGAATTTTTATGAAGAACCACAATCTGGCGAATGCGGCGGAAGCCTTTCCGACTTTCCTGCTTCATTATATGAATCCGCTTATCGGAGGGTTGGGGCTTGGAGCACTGATTATCACGGTTGTGACAGGCGCAGGCGGACTGGTGCTTGGAGCTTCGACGATTTTAGTCAGAGATATTTTAGGCAGACGAAATAAAAAATACCTTGAAGGAAAGCGCCATCTGATTGCAATGCGGACGACGATTGTAACCATTCTGCTTTGCGCAGCGATTATTGCTGTGAGCCTTCCGGGAACACTGATGAACGACCTCGGATTCCTTTCCATGGGACTTCGCGGAACGGTCATTTTCGTGCCGCTGAGTCTGGCATTGTTCTTTAAAGGGAGATTCGATTCGAAATGGGTATGCGCGTCCATGATTGCAGGACCGATTTTGCTTATCATCGGAAATATTGTTAATATAGGACCGCCGCCGCTGATTTGGGGCGTTGCGGCAAATCTCATCATTTGTATGATGGGTTACAGAAAAACACAGGAGGTGCTTTCAAAATGAAAACAATCGAAACCGAAAGACTGCTTTTGACGCCGTGGACGACGGACGAAGCGGATGTAGAGGGACTGTATGCGTATGCAAAAAATCCGAATGTCGGACCGAACGCAGGCTGGAGTCCTCATGCAAGCCTGGAAGAATCAAAGGAGATTATCGAGACTTTATTTCTTCCGAATGAGGTTTGGGCAATCCGTGAAAAGGAAAGCGGCAAAATCATGGGAAGCATAGGACTGGAACCCGACCGCAGGAGAGAGAATGTAAAAAGTCTTGAAATGGGATATTCTTTGGGTGAAGAGTATTGGGGACACGGCTACATGACAGAAGCCGCACACGCAGTCATGGATTACGCATTTAACGAGCTTGATATCGTTGTAATGGCAATCTGCACCGGCCCTGAAAACAAGCGCTCGCAGAGAGTTATCGAAAAATGCGGATTTAAATTTGAAGGAATTCAAAGAAAAGGATACCACATCTATGACGGATCGGACAGAGATAATATGGTGTATTCCATACTGAGAGAAGAATATTACGGAAAATAACAATTAAACGGAGAAAAAATGAGAAAAATAAAGAATTTCTTCCTTAAATTGCTTGTGTTTATTATCTTTGTTGCCATGGTGGGTGCAATGGTGATCATGCTCGTCAACAGCAGAGTGAAGGCAAGCACACAGGACGACATCATTTTTGTTGTTCAGGGAAGCGAGATTGAACTGAATTCGATGACAAAGGGAAGGCTTGAGGATTTTGATGCGGAGTGTGCAATCGTACTCGGATGCGGGATCGATGACAGCGAAACCCCAAGCCCGATGCTTAAGGACAGGCTGGATGTAGGTATCGCGTTGTACAAGCAGGGATTTGTGCCCAAAATACTGCTAAGCGGAGATAACGGACAGGAAGGTCATAACGAGATTCATGTAATGCTAAAATATACGAAGGCGGCGGGCGTGCCGGACAGCGATATCTTTTGCGACCATGCAGGGTTCTCGACTTATGACTCGATGTACCGAGCTGCTGATATTTTCAAGGTGGACAGGGCGGTTGTCGTAACGCAGAAATACCATGAATACCGTGCACTTTACATAGCAAAGAAGCTTGGAATACAGGTATGCGGCGTTGCCTCCGATCAGGAAAGCTACTTCGGGCAGACATACCGGGAGGCAAGGGAGATTCTGGCCAGAGACAAAGACTTTGTTAAGGCAAACCTGAGGTCAAAAGCGACTTACGGAGGCGATGCAATTCCGATAAACGGAAGCGGAATAACAAGCCACGGGGAATAAACTTCATTCACACAAAACAACGTGCAAAAGCATAGTATGTAGAGGACAGAAATGTCCTCTATTTTTATGATGTGAGGAAGGACTTATGATATATTTAGATAATGGAGCAACATCCTATCCAAAACCCAGGGGTATGGTGGCAGCAATGGAGGAATGTATAATAAAATATTGCGGAAATCCGGGCAGGTCAGGACATTTTATGTCTATGAAAACGGGCGAAGAGGTCTACCATGCACGGCGGAATGTCGCAAAAATTTTCGGTATCGAGCAGGCAGACAGAATCGTTTTTACGAAGAATACAACGGAGGCATTGAATCTTGGTTTAATGGGGGTTTTAAGGGAAGGTGATCATGTGATCACAACATCCATGGAGCACAACTCTGTGCTCAGGCCGTTAAAAATCCTTGAAAGAAACGGAATTTCGCATTCCATCCTGAGGGCTGACAGGGAAGGCAGAATCAAGGCATCCGACATTGAAAAAACAATAAGACCAAATACCCGAATGATTGTGGTTACGGCAGCATCCAATGTTACGGGAACCGTGATGCCGCTTGCCGAAATAGGCAGTCTTGCCAGAAAGCGCGGAATCCTTTTCATGGTGGACGGCGCACAAGCGGCAGGTTCACATGTTCTTGATATAAGTGAAATGAACATAGGAATGCTGGCCGTTCCGGGACATAAAGGACTTCTTGGCCCTTTGGGAACGGGCGTGCTATATGTAAATCCGGATATCCCTTTGCAGCCGCTTCTTGCCGGCGGTACGGGGACCGAGTCAAAGAGCAGAATACAGCCGGTGGAGTTTCCGGAGGGCTTCGAGGCAGGAACAATCAATGCTCCCGGGATAATCGGACTCGGATTTTCGGCGGCCTTCGTGGACAAAATAGGGGTGGATGTGATAGAAGAATATGAACGGGAACTTATCGGATATCTTGACGAATGCCTTGATAACATGGGATTTGTGAAGCGTTACGGGCCATCTGCAGAAGAAAAGACAGGAATTACTTTGATGAATATAGACGGTATCGGAGCAGAGGAGGTCACGACCATGTTAAGCACAAACTACGGGATTGCGGTCCGGGGAGGCTACCACTGCGCGGGCCTGGCTCACAAAACCATCGGAACATGGGAAAGCGGTGCGGTAAGAATCAGTGTGAGCCCGTTCAGCACAAAACGCGATATTGATAAATTAATCGATGCCGTGTACCAAATTGGAAAAAGATAAAAGCCCATAAACGGGAAAAGTATGTTATAATGAAAGACACAAAACTACGAAACGGGGGAAAACATGAAAAAGAAACTGATAGCACTTCTTCTGTCGGTTCTGCTTGTTTTTACATTTGCAGCTTGTTCGGATGAAAACGATGAGCCGACCACGGAAAACGGAATGACAAATGAAGCAGATGGAGCAGAGGAGACACCGGAGGTTACAATACCGGATGCCGGCATAAATACAGACGAAGAGGCGGTAGATCTTGGCATTGAGGTAAAGAAATCCTTTAAGATGTCGGGAACCCTTAAGAAAATAAGCTACAAGGATATTTCTGAATCAGGAGAGAAACTTGAAAGCATGCTTAATGCTACACTTAAGAAAGCACAGCTTGGGAATTTTGTGCTCGCATTCAATGACTACGAAGACGATGATGCGGACGGAATCGATAAAATTGCATATGTTGCGGCAATCGAGGATGACGATATGGATAAAGCAACGATTGAGATGGGAGTTTACCATAGCACGGAGGATGATAAATATTATCAGTATAACGGGTATACCTCGGAGACACTTACCGGCGCATCGGCATCGGTAAAAACAATTTTATCGAAAATTGAAAGTGCATACGGAATAAAGATGTCACAGAAAAAAGTAGAAACGGTGCTCAAGCGGGCATGGGAAAAATCTGCAAAAAGAGAGGATTTCTATGGCACATATCAGACTGCAGAATATAAGGGTGATGGTTATACCGACAAGATAACGGTGCGCGTTGATGTCGGATATGACGAAGGCGATAATATGGGTGCCTACATCTATGCAGAGAGAGAAAGATTATACACATAAACGGAGGTACATATGGTTATAAACTTCGACGGCGGAAAGAACGGAACAAAACTTATCAGAGCATATAAACATTTTCTTGAAAGTGTAATTAGAGACAACGGCATATGGATTTTGTTCGAAGACGGCAGGGTTGCGATAGTCGAAACGGAAGAAGGAACCTGCGTGCCGCTTTGGTCAACACCGGAAGGGGCAGAAGCCAACCGTGAGGGCGATTGGGTCAAGTTTGAAGTGCAGAAAATGACCCCAGCCGAATTTGTAACATTATGCATTCCTGATCTTGAAGAGGGCAATATTGATGCGATTGTTGAAATGAAGGATGGTACGGGGATACATAAGAAGCTTCTTGCCCTAGAAGAAGATTTGTATGAAGAGGCAGATAATCAGTCCGTTGACCTTGATGAGATGTGCATGGAATTCGAGGACTTCCTGGATGCGAACGAAATGTATGAAGACTTCATTGAGGATGCCCTCGAAGAAGGACTTTTGTGGATCTTGACAGATGAAAACGGAGAGACTGTGTTTGCAGATGTAGAGGAGGAGACGGCGATTCCGGTATGGACCTTGTATGAAGAGGCATCCTTAATGTGTGAGGATGAATGGCAGGACTGCGAGCCGGAAGAAATCCCGCTCACGGATTTCCTTGAGTACTGGGTGCCGATGCTCGAAAGAGAAGGAATAAACGTGATGTTCTCCGTCGACGACTTGGGCGGAATGGGAACGTCCGCTCGAATCATAGCGGAAGACCTCCGTCGCGGAATGGAGACTTCAGGCCATAAGTTTGATAATGTGATACAGTTTCCGGTGAAATAGGAAGTTAACGCACAGTATCTGTAACAGATCCTATCCGATGATAAATACATAGCGCCTTTGCCTTCTGTTCTTCTGAATACATCAATGTCTCCTTTCAGATCTCTATATGTGTCCAGGTTTTTGTCCGCACCCCCAAATTTCAAAACCAATCGAGATGTAAGAAAAATCGGAGGAAAAAAATGATTTGTGATAACTTGACTGTATCAAAAGATGGAACACATTTACAATTTGCAGGAGTTGATACGGTGAAGCTGGCTGAAAAATACGACACGCCGCTTTACCTGATGGATGAAATGAAAATTCGGCAAAAATGCAGGATTTACCAAACGGCACTCAAGGAAAACTTCGGTGCCAGGGCCGAGGCTTTGTTTGCATCAAAAGCATGTGCGTTTAAAAGGCTTTATCAAATCATTGACGAAGAAGGCTTGGGCATTGACGTTGTGTCATGCGGCGAAATTTACACAGCGTCAATTGCTGGATTTGATTTAAAAAAAGCATATTTTCATTCAAATAACAAGACGAACGCAGATATAAAATACGCAATCGAAAAAGGCATTGGCTATTTTGTTGCAGATAACATTGAGGAGGTTAACGCAATCGAAAGAGAAGCGGCAAGACGGAATATCACGCAGGACATTCTCCTCAGACTGACGCCGGGAATCGATACGCATACTTATGAAGCGGTTGCGACCGGAAAAGTCGATTCAAAATTCGGCTCCGCGATCGAAACCGGACAAGCGGACGAAATTACAAGGCAGACACTCCAAAAAGAGCATATTAATTTGGTCGGGTTCCATTGCCACTTAGGCTCCCAAATTTTTGACGAGGATGTGTTTGAACGGGGAGCGGAGGTCATGCTTCGATTCATCGCATCGGTAAGAGATAAATACGGATACACGGCAGCGCAGCTTGACCTCGGAGGAGGTTACGGCGTACGCTATACGGAAGATGACCCCGAACTTGACATTGCGACTAAGATAAGAGAAGTCGCTGACCGGGTTAAAAAAATCTGTGCAGAGCTTTCTCTCGAAGTGCCGGAAATCCGTATGGAGCTGGGCCGCTCGCTTGTCGGAGACGCCGGAATGACTCTGTATACGGTTGGGACGATAAAAAGCATCCCGGGATATAAAAACTACGTCTCCATCGACGGTGGCATGCAGGACAATCCGAGGTTTGCATTGTACAAGTCAGCTTACACCTGTTTGACTGCAAACAAAATGGACGAGCCGTGCAGCTTCAAAGCCTCTCTTGTAGGCCGGTGCTGCGAATCCGGCGACATTATCCAGGAAAATGTCATGTTCCCGGAAAGCATTATGCGAAATGATATCGTTGCGGTTTTGACCACGGGAGCATACAACTACTCGATGGCATCCAATTATAACAAAGTGGCAAGACCACCGGTTGTGATGCTTGCAGACGGAAAAGACTATTTGGCGGTTCGCCGCGAAACCTTTGAAGATATGGCAGAAAGAGACATATAAAGCTAAAATCGAGGCAAAAAACACAAACCCTTGGAACTGTTGAAATTCCGGGTAACCAAACTTTCGTGGGGTTTCCCAAACTTTAATGGGGTCTGCCCGTGGG
>ENA-ORRN01000091-ORRN01000091.1-human-gut-metagenome-genome-assembly--contig:-NODE-91-length-75328-cov-11.972939_pt1 | contig 75328 bp, 58 predicted proteins | sample MGYA00242174_ERZ509132 | MGnify/ENA primary metagenome ERZ509132 (study PRJEB26280, sample SAMEA2338671) | human gut metagenome | biome: human gut; feature: human-associated habitat; material: faeces... | reverse complement strand
GAGCACACCCAGTGGAACATAAATCGCATGGGCCAGCTTTTGAAGAATCATACCATAGATTTCAATCATATGGTCAAATCCATCGTTGAAGCGATCCCACATACGATCGATTCTACCCTTATCTGCCTTCTTTTTGGCTGGTTTCAAGAGGCCGGCACAAAGTGCAGGCGTAAGAGACAGCGCGGTAAACGCCGACAGGATAACCGAAACGGCAATGGTCAGAGCGAACTGTTTATACAGAATACCCATAATGCCGCCCAGGAATGCAACCGGTACAAATACGGCTGCCAGCACCACGGCTACGCCGATAACCGGGCTCTGTACTTTCTGCATGGCTGCCACAGTTGCTTCTTTCGGATTCATGTTATTGTAGCGCATTTCGTATTCCACCGCTTCAATAACCACGATGGCATCATCTACAACCAGCCCGATAGCAAGAACCATAGCGAAAAGGGTCAGGGTATTAATGGTAAAGCCCAGGATTTCAAAGGAGGCAAATGTTCCCAGAAGGGATACCGGGACTGCAATCATTGGAATCAGTGTAGATCTCCAGTTCTGGAGGAAAATGAACACAATAATTGCTACAAGAAGCAGGGCCTCTACAAAGGTTTCAATAACCTCCTTGATGGAAGCAAAGATAAAGTCTGTATTATCCATGTTGATGACATATTTCATATCATCAGGGAAAGACTTGGCATCTTCTGCCAGTTTGGCCTTAATGGCGCCGATGGTTTCTACGGCGTTGGCATCGTCAGTCAGGGAGAAGGCTACCGCAGAGGTTTCATAGTTGCCTGCTCTGGAAATAAAATTGTAATCCTTTGCATCCAGCTCTGTACGGGCCACATCCTTCAAACGGAGAAGGCTGCCGTCATTGTTGGTGCGAAGTACGATATTGCCGAATTCTTCCGCTGTCACCAGACGGCCTTTAGCGGTGATGACATATTGGAAAGGCTGGTCCATGGAAACAGGAGGCGCACCGATATTGCCGGCGGCAATCTGTTTGTTCTGATTGGACACGGCAGAAATCACTTCAGCTGCGGTGATATTATTCTGCGACATCTTGGTGGGATCCATCCAGATACGCATGGCAAAATCGGAACCGAATTCCTGTACTGTACCAACGCCTTTAATAGACTTCAGTTCGTCCAGATAGTTCATACTGAAGTAGTTTTTCAGGAAATTCTTGTCATAGGTGCCGTTAGGAGAATAGAAACTGACAACCAGTGCCATATCACCGGAAGATTTTCTGGTTGTAACGCCAATGTTTCTGACCGTATCCGGCAGACCGGCCTCGGAGGCGGTAACACCGTTCTGTACACGGACTGTAGCCAGATCGGAATCCGTCCCCATGGCAAACTGCACATTAAGGGAATAGGAGCCATTGGAGTTACTGTTGGAGTTCATACTGTCGAACCCTTCCACCCCTACTACGTTCTTCTCTATGACTTCCGCCACTGTCTGGGCTACAACTTCTGCATCAGCGCCGGGATAGGTGGCCCTTACGGAAACCTGAGGCGGTGTAATGCGGGGGTAGCGGTCCACGGGCAGGGAAAATACAGCCAGCAGCCCTGCAATGGAAACCACCAGCGCCACAACGATAGCAAAAATAGGACGCTTAATAAAGAAATTAGCCATAGGTCCTCCTTACTGCTTTTGGGCAGTACCGCTCTGTCCTTTAACGGAATCAGCTGCGTCCTGTTCCAGCTTTTCCTTCGTTGTTTCTTCCGGAGCCACTGCCTGGCCTACCTGTACTTTGTTCTGGCCATCTACTACAATCACATCATTTTCGTCCAAGCCGCTTTCAATAATGGTGTAAATGCCGTAAGTACCTCCGGTCTTTACAGCTTTCTGGGTTATCTTCCCATCCACCACTACATCTACGATATCTTTATTCAAGAGCTGTACCAGTGCCTTGGTCGGGATGAGGAGAGAACCTTTGGCAATTTCATTATCAGAAACTACAGCTGCGTACATGCCGGGTACCAGAAGGTTGTCAGGATTCGGGAAAGCCGCTTTCATAGAAAGCTGACCGCCGCTCAGGTTCGGGTTAACCTGTACGATCTTACCGGTTTCTCCATAAATAGACCCATCGGAAAGGCGAAGTTTCAGGGCGTCTCCCAGCCGGCCGGTTCCATTCTTGTCTTTATTTAAAGACAGATATTCATTTTCTGACATATCAAACTGTACGTAAATGGGATCGGAAATAGTGACCAGTGCGGTAGTCCCAGCCGTGGCAAAAGTACCGATATTCACATCATCCATAGAAAGCTTCCCATTGAAAGGCGCTGTCACAATGGTATCACTCAGGTTTGTGGAAGCAATATCCACCTGGGCCTGGGCAGCATCCATGGCTCCTTTGTAAGCATCGGCTGCTGCCTTCTGATTATCATATACTTTCTGAGAAATAGCACCGGCAGCAATGAGCTGATCGTAGCGTGCAAGGTCAGTGGCCGCATTCTCATAATTAGCAGCTGCCTGCGCTGCCTGGGCCTGGGCATTGGCCAGCTGGGAATTGTAATTCCTTGTATCCAGCCGATATAGAGGCTGGCCTTCGGTCACCTGCTGTCCACCAGTAATATACTTTTCCATCACTGTACCGGATACCTTGGCTCTTACCGGTACCTCCTGCAGAGCCATAATGGAACCTGTATATTCTCTCATAATTGGCGTATCTGACTTGAAAGGCTTAAATGTAGTAACCTTAATAGCCTGCTTCTGCCCTGCTGCCTGCTGGGAAGAACCGCAGCCTCCCAGGAAGACGCCTCCCGATAAAAGGAATCCTGCTGCCATCACTGCGGCAGCAAACTTTTTATATCTCATACATAACCCCCTTGCAAAAGATGGTAGAGCAGATTTGGGCAATTTAAAACTATCCTGCTCTTTTGAATTGTTCTTATAATATCAGATTATTGACTAATAGTCAATCGAAAAGAACATGTTACCGAAGATAAATTTATAGAATATGGGAAAGCATTAATCATCTGACTTTATCCACCGGCACCTTCATAACCGCCTTTCGGAGGATTTCCTTCCCCTGCTTCCCCTGGCATAGGGGACGGTGCAGGTCTTCCGGAAAAAATACGGCAAATCTGCCTTCTGTAAAATATACTTTCGATTCCTTTTCTTTATGGGATGCAAAGAAATACAGATCTCTATCCTCATAAGATTCTACCACCCGGGGCGAATCAAAAATCGTTTCAACACCGATCCATTCTTCCTCTCCCCTGATTTCATACTGGATATCAATGAACTTTTTGTGCCCCTCCAGCTTTCTGTCTTCCTCCGGTTCCGTAGCGGGAGACTCCACAGACATGGTGCACCCCAAAAGTTCATACTTTCCATCAGGAACGGAAGCAAAATCAAAATCCCGAACAGCCCTGAGACACTGACTGATAAAAGGCGGAAGCTGTTTTTCATAGGCTTCCAGATGATGAATATCTCCGGTAATCATATAATCCTCCTTATTTCTACATTGGTTAGCCAACTTATTATACCACGAACTTCCCCATTCAGGGGCACAAAAAAACCCGCTGAAAGCGGGTTCATGGTGGGACTATCTGGGTTCGAACCGGAGACCTCTTCGATGTGAGCGAAGCGCTCTGACCAACTGAGCTATAGCCCCATGACGAAAGTTATTATAACACAGAAGAAATGATTTGTTAAGCCTTTTTATCATTTTATCAAATCGTCCGGAAAGATGGATAAAAGCCGGTGCCCGCCGAACGCGAAGAGGCAGAAATACATGGCTCCATTTCCGAATGTATATGTACGGATGAAAGAGAAGGAAAAGAAAGCATAGAGCTGCCTAAGAAATCTAAGATTCAAAAGTACTCGTCATTCTTATAAAAGCAGACTCTATGAATGCTTTTTTAAAGATGGCCTATCTGCCAATCACCGTTATTCAGTCCATAAGCCTTTCAGCCCGGGAAGCGAAGATACCGCAGCCCCGGCCTGAATCAGTTCCTCTTATTTTTCCTGCGCTTCCAGTACTTTTTCTGCGGCTCCCATGATGGCCAGCTGGGCAGATTCAAAAGTCAGACCACCCTGGAAGTACATGACATAAGGCGGACGGACAGGGCCATCGGCAGACATTTCGATGGTAGACCCCTGTACGAAAGTACCAGCTGCCATGAGGATGGGATCCACATATCCCGGCATGGGCCCCGGTACCGGAGTGGCGTCCGAATCTACAGGAGACCAGTTCTGAATGGCTTCGGCGAAGCGGCACATGTTTTCTTCGGAATCCAGTGTCACCGTGGTAATAAGGTCTGTTCTAAGATGTCCCGGTTCAGGGCTTGTTTTGAAGCCAATGAGCTTGAAGACAGCCGCACAGAATTCAGCACTCATCATAGCCTGTCTTGTCATATGGGGTGCCAGGAAGAGTCCTTCGAAGAAAGGGCGGTAGGAAGCGGCATAGGAACCCATTTCTCCACCAAGGCCCGGTGCAGTCCATACATAGGAGCAGCGTTCCACCAGGTCTTTTCTGCCGCAGATATAGGCACCGGTAGGAGCCAGACCGCCGCCGGCGTTTTTAATGAGGGAACCGGCTGTAATATCAGCACCCAGTTCAATAGGCTCTTCTTTATTGGTAAACTCGCCGTAGCAGTTATCCACAAAGCAGATAGTGTCCGGATTTTTAGCCTTCACAGTATCAATGATTTTTTTCATATCACTGGGGAATAGAGAGTCTCGCAGCATATATCCCCGAGAGCGCTGGATTTCCACCAGTTTTGTATTTTCATCCACCGCATCCGCAATGGCCTGGAGGTCATAGGTATTTCCTTTTAAAGGAACTTCTTTATAGTGGACGCCTTTGGAAATCAGATTGCCCGGTGCGTTGCCCGTAATACCGATAACGCTTTCCATGGTGTCATAGGGCGCACCTACTGCGGAAACCATGGTATCTCCCGGTTCCAGAAGGGCCAGGAGGACCGTAGCCAGGGCGTGGGTGCCTGACACGAAATGAGGTCTGACCAGGGCGCTTTCCGCATGGAATATATCGTACCAGATTTCTTCCAGCTTTTCTCTTCCCGGGTCCCCGTAGCCGTAGCCGTTGGAAGGAGCAAAATGGTAGGCAGACAGGTGGTGTTTCCTGAAGGCACTTAAAACTTTTTCTGTGTTATAGAGAGAAATCTCTTCCATTTCATGAAAAACAGGCGCACAAAGAGCAAGCGCCTCTTTCTGTACCTGTTCAAGTTTTTTATTCATTTGTTATTCTCAGATCCTTTGTATAGTAGATATAGCATGTTTATAAATGAGCTGGGAACGGTTTTCGCTCACCAGAAGCACAGTGAAGCTGTCGAAGGATTTGACCTTCCCCTTCAGCTGTACGCCGTTCATCAGGAATATACTGACCGGAACATTTTCCTTTCTGGCTTCGTTCAGAAATGTGTCCTGCAGATTCATTTTTCCTTCCATCTTGTTTCTCCTCCGAAATATGAAATGACATAGGCCTTGATTTCCCTGTACCATATGTCTTCCTCTGATGGGCCGCGTTCCACCCAGTGAATATATGGCATTCGTCTATACCAGGTCAGCTGTCTTTTGGCAAAGTGCCGGGTATTTTTCTGAATCAGCGCTTCCCCTTCCTCAAGAGAAAGCTCCCCCTTCACCACAGGAATCATTTCTTTATAGCCGATTCCTTTCAGCGACTGGGCTTTTTCAGAAAGTCCGGAGGCAAGGAGCTTCTTCACTTCCTCCGGGAGTCCTGCTTCTATCATGTGGTGGACTCGCTTATTTATTCTATCATATAAAACGGCTCTGTCCATAGCAATTCCTATAACCGGACCGTCATACAGGAGAGAATCGGATTTCAAAGGCTCCTTTTCTCCTTCTCCTGCCTCCAGAAGCTCCAGTTTCCGTATCATCCGCTGCGCGTCGGGAGGAATATCTTTCTCCCCCTTTTCACGAAGCAGATTTTCCAGAGCTTCCTTTCCTTTCTCCTCCAGTATCCTTTCAAATTTTTTCCGTCCCTCCCCTCGAGGAAGAAAGGTATATCCCTCAAGGAGCCCTTGAATATAGAGGCCGGTACCGCCGCAGAGGATGGGAATCCGTCCTGCTTCATTTTCCTCATGAATAATTTTCCTGGCCTTCTCCTGGAAATCAGCAGCAGAGTACGGCTCTGAGGGTTCCAGCTCATCCACCAGAAAATGACGGATGCCCCGGGCCTCTTCCTTTGTCACTTTGGCGGTGCCGATGTCCATATGCTTATAAATCTGGAAGGCATCACCGGAAATAATGGAAGAGCCCAAAGCCTCTGCCAAATGTACTGCCAGGTCCGTTTTCCCTGAGGCCGTGGGGCCCAGGATGGTGATAAGTCTTTCTTTTTTCATATATCAATCACCCCGTACGCCGTAGATTGTCCCTGATGAGAATGGATAGAAGAAAAGAGGCTGTTCTGAAATAAAGGAGAAAAGGGCCTTTCTTTTACTATAATTCTTTTTCTGGCAATATGCAAAGCCAAAGTCAGGATTTCCTCATCCAGAAGATCATAGGAAGCAGCCCGCCGGAAACCTTCCATCCGGTTGACGTCCCTTTTCACCGGAGCGCGGAACATGGTATCGAAATAAATCACATCAAAGCTTTTAGGGGCAGCCCTTTGAAGGAAGGTGCGAAAATCCTCATGAAGCAGATGGATACGCCGAAGGGCCCTTGTCATTCGTTCATTTCCGCCGTCAAAAGACGAAAGACCGACCCGGCCGATTTCATAGAGGACGGTGCTTTTTTCCAAACTGGTTACCTTTCCCTCCTCTCCCAGGAACCAGCTCATGACGGTAGAATCACCACCCTGGCCAAAGGTGGCATCCAGTACGGAGAGCGGTCTTTCTGGAGGAAGGAGACGACAGAGGCGGTCGCTGTTTCCTCTTTCCATCTGAGCTGTGCGAAGTACGGCCGTGCCCAGATGGAAACGGTACTCTTCCCCGCCTGTCCAGAAGGAAGGCTGCTTTTTCCCATAGATGAGAAAGCCATCCATGTGGTTCATCGCTGCCATCTCTTCAAGGGTCCCCTTCCGGGGAATATAAGGCAGGGCTAGGGCTCTGGCCCTTTCCTTTGCCTCATCCCGCACTGGACGGCTGTAGTTTCTAATAGTGGTCACTCCTGTGTTCATGGCCGTTTGAAAAGCCTTCCCAATTCAACAGGCGTGAATTTTACAATGGTAGGCCGTCCATGGGGACATACGAAGGGTCGGGATGTATGAAAGAGATCGCGAATCAGTTCTTTCATCTGCCGGATATTCAAAGGGTCCCCCCTCTTGATAGCGCCCCGGCAGGCAGCATAGGCCATCATGCGGTGACGCATGGTTTCCGGCGAAGGCACATCCTTTTCATGGTATGCCTTTACAATATCCCCCATAACCCGTTCCATTTCAGCAGCGGAAAGATCTTCGGGGGAACCTGTAATGCGAATCACGTCAGGGCCTGCCTGTTCAAAGGTAATCCCCAGTTTCTCTATATCCGCCCGATGGTCCTCCAGAAGATTGACGTCTCCGCTGTCCACATGGATGAGATAGGGTATGAGGATTTCCTGCACCGGTATACCTTCCGCTCTTTCCGCCAGATGGTCGTAACGCACCCTTTCATGGGCAGCATGCTGATCAATGATGAGAAGATCTTTCCCATGCTGACAGAGAATGAAACAGTCCGATACCTGTCCTAAAGGGATAACCGGATCTTCCTGCTTTTCTTCTTCAAAAAGGGGATCCGTCTCCAGATGTTCCCGCTTCGGCTCTTCTTTTCGATATTCGTCAAAAACAGAGCGGTTTGTGAAAAGGTCCTTCTCTTCTGTGTCCGGCGCAAAGGAAGGAGCTCTCCTTTCTCCGAAATGATCAGCCCCTTGCCCTCGGCTTTTTTCATAAGAAGGAGACGGTTCTCCCCAGGAGCTTTTCGGTCTGGTTTCCTCGGAAAGCCCGATGTCCGGTTTGCCGAGAGGTTTGTCTTCCACTCTGATAGAACCGGGGTTGAAATCATGTTCTTTCACCACTTCATGACCGGGGTCATGAATCATTTCTCTGGCAATGGTATCGGCGGTGGACTGGGACGTCAGAGTGCCCAGTACGCCATGGTACACCAAGCGGAATACAGACTGCTCATCAGAGAATTTAATTTCCCTTTTCTGGGGATGAACGTTCACATCAATGCTTTCCGGCGGCACTTGGAACGAAAGAACCATGAGAGGATATCCGTTCTTCGGCAGCAGGGAATGGTAAGCATTGTCCACAGCCTTGGATACCACTGCGCTTTCCACCACCCTCCGGTTAATGATGATAGTCTGGTATTGGCGGCTGCTCTTCAGAAGAGAAGGCTTGGAAATCAGACCTTCCAAGGCAATATGTTCCCCTTCTTCTTCCACTGGAAGCATTTCGCCGGCCGTTTTTGTGCCGTATAAAGCGGAAACCACATCCATCAGTCTGCCGTTGCCCGGCGTTTCAATGACTGTCCTGCCGTTATTGATAAGCCGAAAGGCAATATCCGGATTGGCCAGAGCCAGTTTTCCCACCATGCTGTTGATGCGGGAAGATTCGGTTCGTTCCGATTTCAAAAATTTTTTTCGGGCCGGCACATTGTAGAAGAGGTCCCTCACTTCTACGGTGGTGCCGGCAGGAGCACCGGCAGGCTTAACTTCGGTGATTTCACCGCCGGTCATTTCCAATACTGTTCCCTCATTATCCTCGCTCCGCCTTGTGGTAATAGTGGCTCTGGAAACGGAAGCAATGCTGGGCAGTGCTTCGCCGCGAAAGCCCAGGGAAGCGATGTGGTAAATATTATCTACAGAGGAAATCTTGCTGGTAGCATGGCGGATAACAGAAAGCTTGGCATCCTCTTCCGTCATGCCGCAGCCGTCGTCGGTGACACGGATATAAGTCATGCCGCCGTCTGCGATTTCCACCTCAATGGAAGAGGCACTGGCGTCCACTGCATTTTCCACCAGTTCCTTCACTGCATTCACCGGACGCTCCACCACCTCACCGGCGGCTATCTGGTTGGCGGTGACTTCATCCAGAATATGAATAACTGCCATTATCTGCCCTCCTTGGCTTCCTTGCTTAAGCGGAAGAGAATTTCCATAGCCTCAATGGGCGTCTTGCTCATAACGTCCATATGGGCCAGTTCATCAATAATAGGAGATGTAAAAAGATCGAGTCCCGGGGATGCCTGTTTTTCAGGCGCCGATTTCACAGGAGCCGGGTTGTTTCCCTCTTCCTCCAGTCCCTGAAGAATTTCATCAGCCCGCTTCAGAAGGGATTCCGGCAGTCCCGCCAGGCGGGCCACATGGATACCGTAGCTTCTGTCAGCACAGCCAGGAACGATGCGGCGGAGGAAAGTGATTTCCTTTCCTCTTTCCTTTACAGAAACAGTATAGTTTTTTATATGACTGCTTTCATCGGCCATAACCGACAGCTCGTGATAATGGGTGGCAAAGAGGGTAAAGCCATGAATTTTCCTGTCAATGTACTCCACCACCGCCCGGGCAATGCTCATACCGTCATAGGTACTGGTGCCCCGGCCGATTTCGTCCAGAAGAATGAGGCTGTTTCTGGTAGCATGACGAAGGATATGAGATACCTCCTGCATTTCTACCATGAAGGTACTCTGACCTGTAGAAATATCATCAGTGGCTCCTACCCTGGTGAAAATGCGGTCCACCGGCGAGAAGGAAGCGCTTTTCGCAGGAATGAAGGACCCTGTCTGTGCCATAATAGTCAGCACCGCCACCTGACGCATATAGGTAGATTTGCCTGCCATGTTGGGTCCAGTGATAACAAGGATTTCCTGGTCATTATGGTTGAGCTCCGTATCGTTGGGCACGAACATTTCTCGTTTCAAGGCATGCTCTACCATGGGATGGCGGCCATCTTGGATGGAAATCCGGCCCTCCCGGCTATTTGTAATCCGGGGCCTGGTATAGCGGTCCTTCAGCGCCGCTCTGGCAAGACTGGCAATGCAGTCCAAGGCTGCCAGCGCCCTCGCCGTTTTCTGCATATCCGGAATTTCCGGCCGGATTTCTGCTTTCACAGCCTGATAGATCTTAAGCTCCAGTTCTTCTGTCTTTTCCTTAGCCGTCAGCGCTTTGGCCTCAAATTCCTTTAATTCCGGTGTAATGTAGCGCTCTGCATTTACCAGAGTCTGCTTTCTCATGTAGTAGGGCGGAATAGGAATCTTATTGGCATTGGAAATTTCAAAATAGTAGCCGAATACATTATTAAAACCGATTTTCAGTTTGATACCGGTCTTTGTCTTCTCTCTTTCCTCCAGATCCGCAATATACTGCTGACTGTTTTCAGAAAGAGACCTCACTTCATCCAGTTCTGCAGAAAAGCCTTCCTTAATGTACTTTCCGTCCCTCACATTGCCAGTGCCATTTTCATTCATAGAACGGTCAAGCAGATCAAATACCGGACCATGAATTCCGATCTGGGCATTGATCTTCTTCAGAATCACGGAGCCTGCGCCGGACAGAAGTTTTTTGATTTCCGGAATCATGCGAAGGCTTGCCTTCAGGGCCAGTAAATCTTTGGGAGAGGTGGAATTGGCTTCGATACGGGAAAGAATACGCTCGAAATCAAAGACCTGGGAAAGCATGTCCTCCAGATTTGTGAGCTCCGTCATGTGGTTCGTAAGCTCCTCTATGCCGTCCTGCCGCAGGATAATGCGGTTCACATCGGTCAAAGGCCGTTCCAGCCACCGTTTCAGGAGCCTGGCACCCATGGCGGTGTGGGTATAATCCAGAAGTTCAAGAAGAGTTCCCTTCCTGCCGCCATCCCTCATATTTCTGGTAATTTCCAGATTCCGAAGGCATTCCTCCGAAAGGGTCAGGGTGTGATCTTCCCGAATGGGAAGGACTGAATGAAATACGGAAACCTCCGATTTCATCACATCCCGGATATAGGCAGAAAGGCGGCGGAACACTGTCTTCACATTCTCATTGTCAATGGAAGCACAAGCTTCAGGAAGATTTTCCTCCTCTTCCCCTTCAGCCCGGGATATAAGGCAGGCCCCCAGTCTGGCAGATGCAAAACCCGTCAGTTTACTATAGAAATCATCGGACACACTGCATACTGCCTCAGCCGGAGAGTATACCGAAAGCATGTCGAAGAAATCGTCCCTCTCCTTCTTCTTATCCCATACACCCCACCAGCATTCACCAGTAGACACGTCGGAAAGCACTGCGTCCAGTTCCTTATCCGTTTCCATAATGTAAATCAGATAATTGTTAGATTTGTCGGCAATGGAATTTTCAAAAAGAATGGTTCCTGGAGTAATGACCCGGATTACATCCCGTTTGACCAGGCCTTTGGCCTTCTTCGGGTCTTCCAGTTGCTCACAGATAGCCACCTTGTACCCCTTCTGGATCAGCCGGTAAATGTAGATTTCCGCCGCATGAAAAGGAACGCCGCACATAGGCACCCGTCCTTCGGCGCCTGCGTTCTTCCCGGTCAGCGTGAGCTCCAGCTCATGGGACGCAGTCACTGCATCGTCATAAAAAAGTTCATAGAAATCGCCCAGGCGGTAAAAAAGAAGGCAGTCCCTATACTGGTCCTTCACCTTTCTGTATTGTTCCATTAAAGGCGTTTTTGCCATGTCATCACCCCGTTTTTTTGGTTTCTTTGTATGGAAGGATTATATATTAAAATATCTGGCATCCTTAGGTGTAAGGGTTTCTAAGCTTGACAGAGGCCTTTGTCCGTTGAGGTCAGAGAAGCTCCCCCTTCAGCACCCAGGTCTGGGCAGTGTCCACTTTGGCCATTCTGGTATCTCCTACCTTGATTCCCTCTTCATAGGGGAAGAGAATCATTTTATTGGTGGAAGTTCTGCCAAACCAGTGGTTTGGATCCTGTTTGGAAGGACCTTCGATAATAATTTCCCAGTTTTTCCCTTCCATTTCCCTGTTCAGTTCCAGAGAAATTTCATTCTGGGTATCCATGAGCTCCTGGAGTCGGCGATGCTTGGTTTCATCATCAATCTGGTTTTCCATCCGCGCTGCCGGTGTGCCGGTTCTGGGGGAATAGATGAAGGTGTAGGCAGAGTCAAAGCGCACTTCCTTCAGAAGCTTTATGGTTTCCTGATGCATTTCTTCCGTTTCACCTGGGAAGCCGGTAATGAGATCCGTGGTAAGAGCCACATCAGGCATTTTCTGCCGCACATAATTCACCAGCTCTTTGAAATGTTCGATCGTATAGCCCCGGTTCATCTGTTTCAGCATTTCATTGGAACCATGCTGCACAGGAAGGTGCATGTGACGCACCACCTTGGGAGAAGCAGCCATGGCATCAATCATATCAAAGGTCATATCCCTGGGGTGGGAAGTCATGTAGCGCACTCTTTCGATGCCATCGATTTTGTCAATAGCCCGAATCAGGTCACCGAAGTTAGTGCCGTTTCTGAAATCAAGACCATAAGAATTCACATTCTGCCCCAGAAGAGTAATTTCCTTGTATCCCGTTTCTGCAAGTCCTTTGATTTCCCGGCAGATATCATCGATAGTACGGCTGATTTCCCTCCCCCGCACGTAAGGGACAATGCAGTAGGTGCAGAACTTGTTGCAGCCCTGCATAATGGGAATCCATGCAAAAACCCTGGATTTCCGCACGGAGCGGAGTTCGCTGTAATCCCTCACGCTATGGGGATTACGCTCTGTCTTTACGATATGACCGCCCCGGGCATTTTCTCTGGAAATAATATCCTTCAGGTCATGAATGTGGTAAGGTCCGATGACGAAATCGATGATAGGCATCCGTTCAATCAGTTTTCCCTTATTTTCCTGGGCCATGCAGCCTGCAATGCCAAGAAGCATACGGGGATTTTTGTCTTTCAGTTTCTTAATTTCCCCAATTTTGCCATACACCTTTTCTTCCGCGTTCTGCCGGACGGAGCAGGTATTCATAATCACAATATCTGCATCCTCCATGTTTTCTGCCGGCTTGTATCCCAGATCCTCCAGCTGTCCATTGATACGTTCTGTATCATTTTCGTTCATCTGACAGCCATAGGTAATGGTATAGTAGTATTTTTCATCTGTGAGCCGCTTTTCTTCCACGACTTTCCTCCTGTAATGAATGCATGAGTTTATAACCGTTATCGTATTATTATATCATATTTCCCGGAGGAGAAATTTCATTTTAAAAAGCCATCGGTGCATCCGATGACTTTTCTTAAAAATCTTATTGATCCAGCTTCTTGAAGAGGCTTGCCATTTCCAGAGCATCCATGGCACATTCAAAGCCCTTGTTGCCGGACTTCAGACCGGCCCGGTTGATTGCCTGTTCAATGGTGTCGGTGGTAAGCACACCGTAAAGCACAGGCACACCGCTGGAAAGGGAAGCCATGGCCACGCCCTTGGTTACTTCGGTGGCCACATGTTCATAGTGGTCCGTTTCCCCGCGAATTACGGCGCCCAGACAGATGACTGCATCATACCGTCCGCTTTCGGCCATTTTTTTGGCAGCCAGAGGAATCTCAAAGGCACCGGGCACCCAGGCCAGGTCCACCTTGTCCATATCCACCCCATGACGGGAAAGGCCGTCCACTGCACCGTCAATGAGTTTGGAAACGATGACTTCATTGAAACGGGAAGCTACAATGCCTACACGAATCTGATTCTCATTAAAAAGTCCGGAAATAATATTCATTTTCTACTCCTTTATCTCTTGATTCAGCTATGAAAACACGGATGAAACGATATAAATCAATTCGTTTCTTATGCCTTTGGTTCTTCAATATCTTTGTCCAGCTTCAACATATGACCCATTTTTTCCTGCTTGGTTTTAAGATAGAATTCATCTTCTCTGGTAGGAGCGATTTCAATGGGCACTCTTTCGGTAATGGTAATACCATAGTCCTTCACTTCATCCATTTTCTGAGGATTATTGGTGAGGAGACGGATTTTAGAAACTCCCAGGCTCTTTAAAATCTGGGCCCCCGTCATATATTCTCGAAGATCAGCCGCAAAGCCAAGTTTCAAATTGGCTTCCACCGTATCATACCCCTGATCCTGGAGTGCATAGGCTCTGATCTTATTAATGAGACCAATGCCGCGTCCCTCCTGACGGAGATAAACCAGAACGCCTCTTCCTTCTTTGGCAATCTGCTTCATGGCAGCAGAGAGCTGCTGGCCGCAGTCGCAGCGGAGAGACCCGAAGCAGTCACCAGTCAGGCACTCGGAATGAATGCGGCAGAGAACCGGTGTGCCATCGGAAACATCCCCCATAGTCAGAGCCACATGGTGTTCATCATTCAGAAGATTCACAAACCCGTGAATTTCAAAATTGCCATACTTGGTAGGAAGTTTGGCAGCTGCCACTTCTTCTACCAGTTTTTCATGTTTCTTTCTGTATTCAATCAGTTCCTGGATATTGCCGATTTTCATGCCCTTTTCTCTGGCCAGCTTGAAAAGGTCATCCCTTCTGGCCATAGTGCCATCGGGATTCATGATTTCGCAGCAAAGACCGGCAGGCTTAAGACCTGCCAGACGAGCCAGGTCTACGGTGGCTTCCGTATGGCCCTGACGTTCCAGAACGCCCCATTTCTTTGCTTTCAGCGGGAAAAGATGGCCGGGCCTTCTGAAATCTCCCGGTTTTGCGCCGTCCTTCACCGCTTCCAGGGCTGTCATGGAGCGGGCAGCAGCCGATACGCCGGTGCCGGAATCTTTATAGTCGATGGATTCCAAAAAAGCGGTGTGATGGTTATCCGTATTATGGCGGATCATGGGCCCCAGATAGAGGGCATCTGCCATTTCTTCGGACATGGGCATGCAGATGACACCCTTGGCCTCTGATGCCATGCGGTTCACATTTTCCGGCGTAGCAAATTCAGCGGCGCAGATGTAATCCCCCTCATTCTCCCTGGATTCGGCATCCTGCATAATGACAATATGCCCTTTCCTGATTTCTTCAATAATTTCTTCAATACTGTCAAATTTATAATCCATAATGTCCTCCATGCCCCAAAGTTTCCAGCATACCCATAGTGAGACCTTCTTTCGGGCCTTCTTTCAAGAGCTGCTCTACGTATTTTCCCAAGTAGTCACATTCAATATTCACCAGGTCCCCCGGGTGCTTCCAAAGGAGGGCCGTCTCACTGCCCGTATGGGGAATAAGGGCAATGGAAAAGGACTGATCTGTCCTTTCTGCCACAGTGAGGCTGATGCCGTCCACCGCAACGGATCCTTTTTCTATGATATAGCGCATCCATTTCCGGTCAATGGAAATAGAAATATTGACTGCATTGTCATCCTTTTCCATGGCAAGGATGCGGCCCGTTCCATCCACATGGCCCATCATGATATGACCGCCCAGCCGATCCGAAAGGCGAAGAGCCCTTTCCAGATTCACCGGTGTATCGGGGCGGAAAAGGGAAAAAGCGGTGCGCCGCATGGTTTCCGGCGTCACATCGGCAGTAAAGGACCTGCTGTCCATGGCAGTCACCGTAAGACAAGTCCCGTTCACGGCAATGCTGTCGCCGATTTTTGTCCCTTCCAACACCCTGTGGCAGGAAATCACCAGTTTCTCAGCCCTGCCGGCTTTGGAAATATGATGGATGCGGCCGATTTCTTCTACGATTCCTGTAAACATATTATGTTTCATTTCCGGAAGACTCTTCTGTTTTTTGCGCTTCCGGTCCTTCCTTTACTTCTTCCTCCAGACGGTCAATCCGCTCATCGGCGGCCTCTTTCTTTCCTTTATCCACATAGGCTTCGATTACAAGGTCTCCCCCGCAGGTTTCAGTGGACATATCTCTGAGCTTCACCGCCTCAGCCATGGAAGAGGCGCCGATACCGCCAATGAGGCCCGGTGCCCCAACGCCACCGATGATTTTAGGTGCTTCATAAATGCGCACCTTATCCACAATGCCTGCTTCAAAGGCAGAAGCTGCCAGGGAAGCACCGCCTTCCAGCAGGATGCCGTCAATTCCCTTCAGGGCCAGACCGGTCATGGCAGAAGCCAGATCCACCTTTCCTTTTTGATCGCCGTCGGTCATGATAATGTCCACGCCCAGTTTCGTGAGTTCCTCCCGCTTCTTTTCATCAGAAGAGGTGGTGGTAAGGACAATCACATCCCCGCCTTCCTGGAACACCCTGGCTTTCAGGGGCACCGACAGATTTCCATCCACAATAATCCGTACCGGATCATCCAGTCCTTCCGTACGGGCGGTCAGAAGGGGATTGTCGGCCATCACCGTACCGGCTCCCACCATGATTCCTTTATAGCAGCCCCTAAGCACATGGACCTCTTCCCGGGAATCCTCTGAGGAAATCCATTTGGAGTCGCCGGTGTGGCAGGCCGTTTTCCCATCCAGGGACATGGCCGCTTTATACAAGACAAAAGGCTTATGCTCTGTCACGTATTTCAGAAATACTTCATTCAGCTTCCGCGCTTCCTTCTCCATAACGCCAACAGTTACAAAAATGCCTGCATCCCGAAGGCGGCGGATGCCTTTTCCTGAAACCAGGGGGTTCGGGTCCACCATGGCTGTGACTACCCGGTCAATATCCTTTTCAATGATGAGATCTGCACAGGGCGGAGTCTTTCCATAATGGCTGCAAGGCTCCAGTGTCACATAAAGGGTAGCCCCCGAAGGATCTTCCGTACAGTGAGCAAAGGCATTCACCTCCGCATGGGGCCCGCCGAATTTTTCATGCCAGCCTTCGCCGATAATCCGGCCATCTTTGACAATCACCGCCCCTACCATGGGGTTTGGTCTTGCATGGCCCATTCCCCGTACTGCCAGTTCCAGCGCCCGAGCCATAAATTTTCTATCTTCATCGATACGCAAAAAAATCCACCTTCCTTTCTTCCAGGGAGGTGGATTCATCATGCCAGGTCCACTCTTCTTTCATCCGGACTATACCGTCGGCTCTGGAATTTCACCAGACCTACCTCTATGATGAGGTTCGTGGGCTTTACCACCGGTGGGGACTTGCACCCCGCCCTGAAGAGATTCAAAATTCTCTATTATTATAACAGATTAAACAGGAAAGGCAAGAGGGCAGAGCCGCGACAGGGTAAGTCTTCCAGTCATAAGCCCGCCCTATATGTCAAAGCATAAGAGACTGCTTCTTTTAAAATCCCGCCCGCCTTCCGCCTATAAACTATTTCATCACTGCCGCTGCTGCCTGCGCCACGTCTATACCAATAGCCTCGATGCTTCGGAGTTTTCCATCTCTTGTACAGGAAATCCGTTTCCAGCCATACCGGTCAACCAGCTCCTGGTAAGCGCCGCAGCATTTCTTCAGATAGTCCAGATGCTGCTCGTGGATATCCATGGATCCTCCCTGAAGGGCTCTTTTTTTAACCAGGCCTTCGGACACCGAAAGAGGAATATCAAGAAGAATGACCAGATCGGGCCTTGGCAGCTCCAGTTCCTCATATTCCGTTTTTTCCAGCCAGGAGAGAAACTTTTCCCTTTTCTCTGCATCTTCATACTTGGTCATCTGATGCACCATGTTGCTGGTAGTGTAGCGATCGGCAATGATGATGCCGCCCTTTTCGTAGAAGCTCTTCCATTTCATGCGATAGGAAGCGAAGCGGTCCACCGCATAAAAAAGGGAGGCTGCATAGGGATTGACATCAGAAGGGTCCCTGCCAAAGTCTCCTTTCAGATACATTTTCACCAGAGATGACGAGGGGCTGTCATAGTCAGGAAAGGATACATGCATGACTTCCCTTTTTTCCTGCCTCAGTTTCTTCTCCAGAAGGGCAGACTGGGTTTCTTTACCACTGCCATCAATTCCTTCTAGTACGATGAGGGTTCCTTTCATTCTTTCTCCTTCCATAAAAGAGGCAGTTTCCGGAGAAACTGCCTCTGTCTATTATCCTTTTCTTTTGGGATTGAACACATTCATAGCATGGTCCACTCCGTCCTTCAGGGCGGATTCAATGGAGTCTGCTGTATGAATCTTTGCGTCTTCAATTTTCTGGATATCTTCTCCGTAGGGACGGCTTAACACATGCTCCACCACTGTATGACCGTCTTGAGGATGGCCTACACCGATGCGGAAACGGTTAAAATTTTCACTTCCCAGATGGGCGATGAGGGATTTAATCCCGTTGTGTCCGCCGGAAGCTCCTTTTTTACGGATTCTTGTCTTTCCCGGCGGCAGATCCAGATCATCGCAGATAATATAAATATCATCCAAATCCACCTTGTAGTAGCGGGCAATGGCCCCTACCGCTTCGCCGCTATTATTCATATAGGTCAGGGGCTTTACCAGGAGCACCTTTTCCCCGTTTACCAGGGTCTGACCGATTTCCGCCTTCATGTCCTCCTTCCAGAGAGTCACATGCCAGCGACGGGCCAGTTCGTCGATTACATCGAAGCCCATGTTGTGGCGGGTATGCTCATACTCTTTCCCCGGATTTCCAAGTCCTGCAATAATTTTCATTATTTATCGAAGAGCTGGCTTACGGAAGCATCGTGGAAAATACGGAGGATGGCTTCGCCCAGGAGCGGAGCGATGGAAAGAACGGTGAGTTTGTCCTGGATTTTTTCTTTCGGGATAGGAAGGGAATTAGTCACAATCAGTTCCTTAATGTTGGAATTTCTGATTCTCTCTGTAGCCGGGTCAGTAAGTACAGGATGGCATACGGCAGCATACACATCTCTGGCACCATATTCAGCAAGCGCTTTGGCACCTTCGCAGAGGGAGCCGGCAGTATCTACGATATCATCCACAACGAAGCAGTTTCTGTCTTTCACATCACCGATGATGTTCATCACTTTGGCAACACCCGGTTCCGGACGGCGCTTTTCAATGATGGCAATCGGTGCACCTACTCTGTCAGCCAGTTCACGGGCACGGGTTACACCACCCAGGTCCGGGGAAACAATGGTCAGGTTATCCAGATTTTTGGATTTCACATAGTCTGCCAGAAGGGATGCAGACATGAGGTGATCCACCGGTACGTCGAAGAAGCCCTGAATCTGGCCTGCATGGAGGTCCATGGTCACCACTCTGGTCACACCGGCAGTGGACATGAGGTCTGCCACCAGCTTGGCACTGATTGGTTCACGGCCCCTTGTTTTTCTATCCTGACGGGCATAGCCATAGTAAGGCACCACCACCGTAATGTGACGGGCAGAAGCTCTCTTCAGGGCATCTACCATGATAAGCATTTCCATGAGGTTATCATTAACCGGTGCTCCGGTAGGCTGAATGATGAAGCAGTCCTTGCCGCGGACACTTTCATTAATCATGACCTGAATTTCACCATTGTTGAAACGTCCGCAGATAGCCTTTCCCAGCGGCACTCCGATGTAGTCAGAAATTTCCTTTGCCAGTGCCGGATGTGCGGTTCCTGTAAAAATCTTCAGTTTAGAAGTGTCTTCCATGTCCATTTTGCTGCCTCTCCCTTTCCTTTCAATGTGAAAGTGTAAAAAGTTTTTCCATGGTCTGTGGATAGAATCCCATCATCCACTATCCTATGCTTTTATTATATACCAGTTTACCGGTAAAATAACAGTGAAAAATAAGATTTTATAAAAGGAAATCAATCCTTATAGGTGTCTTCCTTCACCCAATCTTCAATATTCGTCTGACGGGCCCTCGCCACGGACAGCGCCTTGGCCGGCACATCTTTAGTAATGGTGGAACCAGCGGCAGTGAAGGCCCTTTCACCGATATGTACCGGTGCTACCAGGTTCGTATTGCAGCCGATAAAGGCATGGTCGTCCACCCGGCAGCGGTGCTTTGTCTTTCCATCGAAATTGACGGTAACAGTACCGCAGCCGAAATTCACATTTCTTCCCAAATCCGAATCACCGCAGTAAATGAGGTGAGGCAGTTTAGTGCCGTCATCTACGGTGGAATTCTTCACTTCTACGAAATTACCGATTTTAATATGGTCATGGAGCACCGTGTTCGGGCGGAGATGGACGAAAGGTCCGATTTCGTCAAAATTCCCGATAGTGCATTCATGGGCATAGACCCGGTTGAGATGGGTGCCTTCCCCCACAGTCACATCGGTGAGCTGGGTATCAGGGCCGATAATGCAGTCTTTACCAATCACTGTCTTTCCCTGGAGAATGGTACCGGGATACAAAATGGTATCCTGTCCCACTTCCACATCCTGTTCCACGTAGGTGTTTTCCGGATTGATAATGCTGACTCCCCGGGCCATCAGCTCTTCTGCCTTTCTAAGACGGAGAACCCGGTCTGCAGCTGCCAGCTGGACTCTGGAATTGACACCCATGGTTTCATCAGCATCCTCTGCTGCCACAGGAATGACCTTCTGCCCTTCACGAATCATAATTTCAAACACATCGGTCAGGTAATATTCGCCCTGAGCATTTTTGTTATCGATTTTCTTCAAAGCATCCAGCAAAGGGCCTGCCTTGAATACATAGGTGCCAGTATTGATTTCATGGACTGCCAGCTGCTCTGGCGTGCCGTCCTTCTGCTCCACAATGGAAGTCATCTGGCCTTTCTCATCCCGAAGAACACGGCCATAGCCGAAAGGATCAGTCAGAATGGCTGTCAGTACGGCAGCAGATGCATTTTCCTTCCGGCAGGTCTCTGCCAGGGATGCAATCGTTTCACTCCGAAGAAGAGGGGTATCGCCGCAGATGACAAGCACATAACCCTCCCGGTCCGTCAGGAGAGGAGCCCCCTGCATCACCGCATGGCCTGTGCCAAGCTGCTCTGCCTGGTGGACAAAATCCACATGCTGTCCTGAAAGATCCTTCCTCACCAGCTCTTCCTTAAATCCTGTAATTACCACACACTTTGCAAAACCGGCCTGCCGTACCACCCGGATTACCTGCTCCACCATAGGCACACCGCACACGCGGTGCAGAACCTTCGGTAAAGCGGACTTCATGCGAGTCCCCTGTCCGGCAGCCAGAATCAGGGCTGTTAAATCTGCCATTGTTCCTCCTGCTGCAAACGACCTGAAAACTATATATACACGGATACCATTGTCAAATATAAGTAAAACCCGTAGCTTTTATTTTAGCAAATGAGAATGATCATGGCAAGGTAAAATAGAGAGAGTCCTGGCCCATTCTGTTCACCCATCTGTTTCAAAAAGAATTATGAAACTTTTCGCCACCAGTTTCCTGTTTGTAAGGATCCCCTCTTCCTCAAGCCGGGCAGAAAATTTTTGCCTCTCCTTTCCCGCCTGTGAAACAAAAAAGCAGCCCCATTGGGGAGCTGCTTTCGGCTCGCAGGAAACTCTGTCCTTTTCCCCACAGAAATGAGAAAGGCGGTTCCCTACATCTTTGATACTATAGCATCATGGATCAGGGCTGCATAGGCTGCGGTGCCTTCGTTATTGGGATGGATATTGTCCCCTCCCAGCCATTCAGGATGCTTAGTCACTTCCCCCTGCCAGTCTACCAGTGTGACATTAGGATATGCCCGAGCTATCTGTCTCAAATAGGCATTGTTGCTGTCCTGCCAGCTGGTGGCGGGACAGTGGACGGTGACCCAGAAAATATGGCGGTCAGGGCCCAGATAGTCCAAAAGGCCCCGGGTTTCCTCTTCGTACTGACCATCCAGAGGACCATTGGTACCAAGAGAAACCACCACCGTATTTCCGAGGACTCCCATCTGGTTCATCTGACGGGCCACGTCAAGACCAGCGCCCACATAACGAGATACCTTGGCATCAATGTAGCAGTCCGGGAGCACATCTCTCAGTGCCATGGCAGAGCCAAGCATGACAGAATCCCCGATGCAGGCCACATGATCCAGAGCAGGTCGGCTCTCAGCCCCCTTCTCCTCAGGAATGGGAACAGCTTCAGTCTGCTGGGCTTCCAGCATCTTTTCATTTTCTGCAAACTGTTCCTTCATTTCAGCCATATCCGCAGCGCGGCTATCGGCGGAATTCCAGATGCCCCGGCACCCGTAGGCCATGAAGGGAAAGGCAGGCAGGGAAATCAGAAGGATGGCTGCCGCCTGAATCGCCATTTTTCTCGGGTGAAGAAAGAGCCGGGAAGGGACGGAAAGAAGCCCTGAAAGAAGCTCCGTCCACAACGAGAGAAGAAGGATGAGCAGAAGCTCCAGCGCTTCCATGGCATAAGGCATAGTTCCTTCCCATTTCATATAGCGGAAAAGGAAAATAACCGGGTACTGCCACAGGAAAATGCCATAGCTGTATTTGCCAATCCAGCGGAAAAGAGGATTATCCATGAGCTGTCCAAAAGGAAGCCTGCTGTCCGCTGTCCAGAGAAGAAGCAGCAGAAATACCAGGGTATAAGCCCCCATGGCCCATTGATAAACCTGGGGAAACTGTCCGTCCAGCAGCACATAACCGGCGCCTGTGAAAAGGAGAGCAAGGAAGTATAACAAAGAGGCTCCGCTTTTCCGGAAAGTTCCCATTTCTTGGGAAGGAATGCGGCGGGCCAGGTAAAATCCCAGAGCCCCGCCAAGAAGAAGGGCATAAATTCGGGTATCTGTGCCGTAATAAAGCCTTGTCATATTCATGCCTTCTCCAAAATCAAAAGGCATGATTCCCATGGCTGCCACACCACCTGCCAGAAAGAGAAATGTGCCGGCCCGGGGACTCAGCACTCTGGAAACGGCTATATAGAGACCAAAAAGAAGAGGCCACAGCAGGTAGTACTGCAGTTCGATTCCCAAAAACCAGAGGTGGGTAAAAGGAGACTGATTGGCCATTCTGGTAAAATAATCGGCATTTTCGCTGATCTGCCACCAGTTATTGTATCCCAGCACCACCGATACCACTTCCATCCGGATGGCTTTAATCACATCCGGCGCCAGGATGGAATATATCCCTACCGTCAGTAAAATCATAATCAGGAGAGAGGGGTATATCCGTTTAATTCTTTTCCATATATAAGACCGGAGGGAAAAGGAATGGCTGATTCTGCTCTTTTCGCTCGTATAGGCCAGAAGACAGCCGGTCAGTACGAAAAAGAGGGATACTCCCAGCCAGCCGCCCCGGATTGTATGGGGAAACATATGAAACAGGGTAACCCCCGTGATAGCCAGGGTTCGAAGGCCATCAAGTCCTGAAATACGGTTTTCCTTGCCGTCCTTGCGAGAACAGCTGTTTTCTGTATCAGAAGCAATGTCTTTCACTGCTGCATATTCGTTTTTCATTTGACTTCTTTCTATCCGGCATGTTCCGGAAATGACAGGTTATTTGAAAAAGCAGGAATCCCTTCGCCGGATCTGCCTTGTTGAAGATTTGGATGCCGTGGGCGCTCCTGAGATTTCTCAAGAAAAGCGCCTGTGATTTTCTGCAAGTGTCCTATATTTTATATCATTTCCTCCCCTTTTTCCATCAAAAAATCCCTTTTTTTCGATGGGAAAAAAGGGATTTTTTAATGATACAAAGAGTTCTTTCATCAGAAGGGGCCTTACTTTTCTGATAACTTCTTCACCCTGTCCGAAAAGGCCGGCCTACCGCCCATGGATTCCGCACTCCTTACGGCATCCAGAATGGCCAGGCGGATTGCTTCTTCTGCCAGATAGCCCACCGTGTCCACCGGCGCTTCCACTTCGCCGGAGGCCATGGTGAATACCGTATCTCCGTCCATAGTGGTATGGACCGGACAGATGGCTCTGGCATAGCCATCATGAGCCATGCCGGATACTGCTTTGCATTCCGCCTTGGTAAGCCTGGCATTGGTCATCACACAGCCGATGGATGTATTAGTGCCCATGTGCCTTTGAAAGCCTTTCATCATCAGTTCATGGGAAGAAATAAAATGGCTGTCATCATCGGACAGTGCACCGGCCAGAATGTGATCTCCTTCATAGATTTCGCCGCAGGCATTAACTGCCATGTAGGCGCCCACATAGAGGCCGCCGGGAAGTCCGAATTCCGCATAGCCGGCGCCGCTTTTCATGGCATGGGCAAATCCCCTGAGTTTTCCTACGGACGCGCCGGTACCGGCGCCATAGCAGCCCACAGGAAATGTATCAGAGGCTTTAGACGCTGCCAGATAGCCCATTTGTATATCCGGATGGGCATGGCTGCTGCCTATGGACAAATCAAAAAGTACGGCGCCACAGACAATGGGCACTGTAATATCACCTACCGGAAATCCCGTGCCCTGCTTTGCCAGGTAATTCATAACGCCGCTGTCTGCCTCCAATCCGAAGGCAGAACCGCCGGAAAGAACGACAGCATGGATTTTCTGCACCGTCTTTTCCGGACTCAATAAATCAGTTTCCCTGGTGCCCGGTGCGCAGCCTCTCACATCGACGCCGGCCGAAGCGCCGTCATTAGGCGCCAGAATCACCGTCACACCGGTGAGGCCTTCCCTGTCTTCCGCCGTACCGATAGTAAAGCCCGGCACATGAGTTTTTCTGTATTCCATTATACTTCCCCTTTTCTGGCCATAGAAAGGCATCGCTTCAAATCTTCCGGCACCGGTGCCTCAAAATGCATGGGCTTTCCGGTGACCGGATGCGTGAGGTCCAGTGTCCAGGAATGAAGAGCCTGTCCTTCGATAGGAAAATGATCTTTCTTCCACCCATAGAGAGGATCATTCACCACAGGATGGCCGATGTAGGCCATGTGCACGCGAATCTGGTGGGTACGTCCTGTTTCCAGCTTCAGCTCCAGAAACGAATAGCCCGGCATAAATTCCTCCACCCTGTAATGAGTGACTGCAGGCTTTCCTGTTTTAGGCTGCACGTCCCATTTCATACGGTCCTTCACGCTCCGTCCCAGAGGCAGGCGGATGACCCCTGTATTTCCTTCCATCTGCCCATGAACCAGGGCCAGATAATGACGCTGGGCTTCATGGGCCCTGATTTCTTCCTTCAGTACAGGAAATGCTCTTGCCGATTTAGCCGCCACCATGACGCCGGACGTGTCCTTGTCCAGCCGGTGCACAATGCCCGGACGGATGGGATCCTCGCAGGCAGAAAGAATGGACGGTCCGCAGTGATACAGGAGCCCATTGGCCAGCGTACCATCAGGATTTCCAAAGCCCGGATGCACCACCATGCCCCGGGCCTTATTAATCACAATCATATCCTCATCCTCATAGAGAATTTGAAGGGGCAGGTCCTGGGGCACCAGCGTGAGCTCCTTCTTTTCTTCCCAGGAAAAGGAAATTTCATCTCCCGCTTTCACATGGTAATTGGGCCGCAGCATTTTGCCAGAGGAAAGGAGAGCCCTTCCCTCCTTCATCTGGTTCTGCACCTCTGACCGGGTCAGCCCCGAGGCATCCTGCAAAACTTTATCCAGCCGGGTTCCCTCTTCTTTTTCCGTAATATGACAGGTAATCTGGTTCATTCGCTGTGTCTCCAAAAGTAAAAAGCAATGAGGCCTACGCCAAGGCAGATGAAAATATCGGCCACGTTAAAAATAGGCCAGATGCGGAAATCAAAGAAATCTACCACCGCTCCAAGACGGACGCGGTCAATACCGTTTCCTAAAGCGCCGCCAAGAAGCATGCCTACCGCCGCGGGGAAATAGAAAGGCTTTCCCGGAATCCTTTTCCTCATCACGAAAAAAGCAGCGAAAAGGACGGCCACAATAGCCAGGAAAAACCAGTCCTGATGGGGCAGAAGGCCGAAGGCAGCGCCGGGGTTCAGGATATAGGTCAGATGAAATACGTTCCGTATGAGCGGAATCGTTTCACCCAGCTCCATGTGGCTGACTACAATCCATTTCACCAGCTGGTCGAAAACAGTTACGAAAATAGCAATCAGTAAGGTCGTCATAAAATCCTCCTGGCTTGTATTATATCATATGGTAATCAGAGATTATACGAGGTTTATATAGAGAGAGGCGTACCGAAAGGGAAGCCTGACAGCACCTGCCCCACCAAAAAACGCAAAAACCGCAGAACGCCAGGTTCTGCGGTTTCATCTGTCTCTATTAATAATTAATAATTCACAAAAACTTCCACATTCTGTCTTCCAAAATTGTAGCATTCTTCGAAGGTTTCCATGCAGAGGTCAATACGGTCGCCGATAATAGCTCCCCCTGTATCGGCTGCCACTGCTTCTCCGTAGTTGGGAATATAAACAGTGGAACCCAGGGGAATGACTCTGGGATCTACAGCTACCGTACCATGACCTGCCCTGGTGCCGGTGGCGGTGATACCGAAGCCGTCTCCGTCAGTAGGATGATAGGCGCTGGCACTCATGCTGCGTACATAGCCCTGGGTGCCTTCCACATCGCCGCTCTTGGCAATGCCCGGAGTGCCGTGGGCAATCACTTTTACATCTCCTGCTTCTGCCTTGATGACCTTACCGTCAGAAACGTATTCTTCCATTTCCACTTCCCTGCGGCCCGGAGTGCCTTCCTGCACCACTTCCAGCTGTCCCGGCTGCAGGCTGGCATCATACCACTTCTGATAATGAACAGGAATGGATTCCGTCCGGTTCACCACCCGGGAAGTATAGGGTACCACATGGATCTGCATGCCCTGGGTGACCTTCATCATACCATCTTCGATGGGCATCATTTTCTTCCAGTCAAATCCCGCTTCGTTCACCACGCCCTGCACGGTCTGCTGGGTAGTATACACAGTTTTGGCTCTGCCATCGGAAACAATGGTGACCGGCACCGCTCTTTCCACCACCACCACAGCGCCATTTTTCACATCGCTGCTGCTGGTCCAGAATTTGTCATAGGCATTCAGAGTGACTTCTGATTCGCTCAGCACTTTTTTGAAGCTGTTTGACCTGGTGGTAACCACTCTTTTGGTTTTGCCATCATACACTGTGACTACCTTGTCTTCATCGGCCGTGCCGAAGCCGAAAGCCATGGTAAGGTCCGTCTGGGCTGCCATGGACAGAAGAAGAAGGGAGCACAGTGCTGCTTTTGCTGCTTTTTCAAAGGTTGAATGTTTCATATGTTTCTCTCCTATGGCTGTCATTCTACCATAGGTAGACTTTTTGTCAAATTTCATTGAGTTTACATATTATAAAATCAGATTTTATTCAGTATTTATCGTGTATTTTCCATTTATTCATCCTATTTATTTCGTGCAATAAAATCATATCTGCAGTCATAAAATATCTATTTTATCCTGTTTTTATCGTATATTTCCAATATGGCTGATTGTCAATTTTGTCCCCCAGTAATGGACATTAATGAAAAATTAGTATATGATGAGTTCGGAATAGGCCGTTCTTTTCGAATTTCCGCCCTGTCTGAACGTTTCCCGGGCCTCTGATTGTAAACTATTAGGAACGCGCTCTATTTCTTGGAGGTGGCCCTTTTTTGTCCCATGTCAAGGACTTTATGAAACCTGTGTTCGCTTATATATTTGCCTTTAGTGGGACTCCATAGCATAAAAATCCCTGTTTTTTATAAGATTCTCCCAAAATCATTAATATTTCAAGGCAAAAGTGGAAAAGAGAAGGACTTCATTTCTTTCATGCTCTTTCTTTTTTCTATTGAAAATCATTCCGATTAATCTATCATTCTATGAAAAAAAGCCCCGAATTTCGGGGCTTTTTCCTCTTTATTCATGTTTACCGAATACCGGCACATAAGGTTCCATTTTCTGGGCCAGGGTCATTTCGTCCTCCCGGTCCCTCTGTTCCGCCAGCTTCTGGAACCTAGCCTGGGCGGCCACCTTGTTTTCCGGAGCAATGAATTTCCGCCAGCTGCCATCGGACTGCATAATGTGGGCTTTCTGGTTGTCAGCCAGTTCCAGATCAATCATGTTTTTCAGCCTTCTGCAGATATCAGGATCCTTCACCGGGATCATCAGTTCCACCCGGTCATTTAGATTTCTCGGCATCCAGTCGGCACTGCCGATATAGAGCTCTTCCCTGCCGCCATTGGCAAACCAGAAGACGCGGCTGTGTTCCAGGAAGCGGCCAACCAGACTTCTCACAGTAATGTTGTCACTCACTCCCGGAATGCCGGGGATAATGACGCAGATGCCCCGGACGATAAGTTCGATTTTCACGCCGGCCCGGGACGCTTCATAGAGTTTGGCTATGATTTCCTTATCCAGAAGGGAGTTCATTTTGGCAATCATATGGGCCGGTTCTCCCTGCAGGGCAAAATGGATTTCCCGGTCAATGAGCTCCATGCACCGCTGGCGCAGGTTAATGGGGGCCACGATGAAAGAGTCCCAAATCGGCGGATCAGAGTAGCCGGAAAGAAGGTTGAAGAAGGCGGAGGCATCACTGCCGAAGCGGTCGTTGCAGGTGAAAATGCCGAGGTCCGTATACAGTTTGGCGGTGGAAGCATTATAGTTGCCTGTAGCCACATGGACATAGCGGCGGATGCCATCCTTTTCCCTGCGAATCACCAGGGTACACTTGGAATGGGTCTTCAGCCCTACCAGGCCGTAAATGACGTGGGCCCCTGCTTTTTCCAGACGCCTTGCCATGAGGATGTTGTTGGCTTCGTCAAACCGGGCCTTCACTTCCATGAGCACCGTCACCTGTTTCCCGTTCTGCGCAGCTTTCTCCAGAGCCTGAATAATGGGGCTGGAAGAGGAAACGCGGTAAAGGGTCTGCTTAATAGCCAGCACATTGGGATCCGAGGCAGCGGAAGCCACGAAGTTGACCACGGAATCGTCGAAGGACTCATAGGGCAGATGCACCAGAAGGTCCTTTTCCCTGATCATATCAAAAATATTCTTCCTGCCGTCCTTACTGAGCTGAATCATGGACCAGGGGCGGTGAGGATGGGCCTCGGGGTAGCGAAGGTTATCATAGCCCTTGATACCGCAGAAGGAAAAGAAAGCGGTCACATCCAGAGGGCCGTCGATTTCATACATATCTTCAGACCCCAGATTCATTTCCGAGGTCATGAATCGGCGCATGAAACGGCTGGTGCCCCGTTCATATTCCAGTCGCACCGCTTCGCCGCGCTGTCTCTTTTTCAGCTGCTTTTCCACTTCCACCACCAAATCCTGAGCATCTTCCTCATCCAGGTTCAGATCTGCATCCCTGGTAATACGGAAAGGGCGGGCTTCCAGCAGGTCAAAGCCGATAAACAGGCGGGCTGCAAAGTGGCACAGCACCTGTTCCAGGAACATGAAATCATGGCGAGAGGGATTCTCCGGATTGTCCGGCAGCCGCACAATCCGGGGCAGCACCGAAGGCACCGGCACAATGGCCGTCTTCACGTCAATATCGTTTTCTTCATCCAGAGTCATGTCCCGCTCATTCCGTTCCAGCAGCAGGGCAATGTTCAGACTCTTGGAGGCCAGGAAAGGGAAGGGATGGGAGGAATCCACCGCCATAGGAGTTACTACCGGGAAGATTTCTCTTTCAAAATAATCATCCAGCCATTTCATCTGCCGCGGCGATGCATCTTCGGGACGGATGAAATACAGGCCCTCTGTTTCCAGTTCCTTCAGTATCATTTTCAGATACCGGTACTGCCTTGCCACCAGGCGCTGGCAGGTATCTGAGATGGCTTCCAGCTGCTCTTCCGGCGTCATGTTGGCAATATCTCTCCGCTTCACGCCGTTTTCCTTCTGATGCTTCAGACCGGCTACGCGAATCATGAAAAATTCATCCAGATTGGAGCTGGTAATAGCCAGAAATTTCAATTTTTCCAGAAGGGGATTGTTGGGGTCCACCGCTTCCTGGAGAACCCTTCTGTTGAACTGGAGCCAGGACAGTTCTCGATTCAGATAATACCGATGATTCTTTACGTCCACGTCCATAATTACCTCCGCTCAAGTTTGGCTTCCATGCCGAATATATTTTCAAAAAATTCTTTTTCCTTATCAAAGAGCCATGTTTCCAGAGCTGTATTCTCATCGCTTTCATATTCAATGAGCAGGCAGTCCTTCACGATTCTGGCGGACACATCCTTCAGCTTCTGCTTTCTGGACATATCCATGGCCCGCACCAGACGGAAAATGGCGATAAGCTTCAGCGCCGTCATCTTCGATTCATCGGAGAGGATGCGGAAAGGCTCATCATCATCGCTGGGCATACCTTTGTGGTCATAGTACACAATGCAGGCCACAATGTCCTTTTCCTTGTCGGAAATACCGAAAATATCGGTGCCCTTCACCATGCTCCAGGCCTGGATGGAGGAGCCCAGAAGGTTTACGTATTTCCCGATCTGGTACAGAATAATGGCCATGCGGAGCAGGAATTCATCCCTTTCATTGAGACCATTGTACCGGTCGAAGGCGCGGATAATATGATAGCTGTACCGCTCCATGGCTCTGGCATGGTCCGGTTCATAATAATAGGAAGCCGCGATAGATCGGGTTAGTTCCAGATTCTGGGCCCGCATATACAGAAGGGCGGGATCCTTCGTTTTCTGGGCGCCGTAGAAAAGGCTTGCCGCCTCTACGAAAGTCATGCCCATCATCACCACATTCTTCACAGGCACATTGTCCAGAATCTCCTTATAGATATGAATGGTAGGCGATACCACCGATGCCAGAGATTCTTCAATATGGTACTTCTGCCGCAGCATGGAAGTGGAAAGACTGCCTGCCTCCTCGTGGAAGCGGATAATCACGTCCTTCCTGACTTCTGTGATTTCCTTTTCAATTTCATAGCCCATGAGGCGGCCTACGATCCGTGCCTCCCGGCCGGACAGAATGACCGTATCAATATCATAGTTCCGAACCGTCACCCACAGCGGCTCCATAATGGCATGGATATATTCTCCCAGAGCCTGGGGAAAATCCATGGAATCCCGCTGGTTCAGCTTGAAGGTTTCCAGCAGGCGCAGGGTACCGATATGCACATTGTGCTGGTAGCACAGAGCTCCCTTCTCCCACACGGTAAGGCCGATGCAGCCGGAGGTGATATCCACAAAGAGGAAATTGTTTCCCATGCGTCCGCCGATAGCCTTGTTGTATTCCTTGAACTGGTACTGCAGGCCGAAATGCTTGAAATAAATTTCCTGCGGCATATCTACCACCTGCACATTGAAGCCCGTATTCACCCGCACCAGGTCAATAATGGAGCGGCAGTTTTCCGCTTCTCTGAGCACCGCCGTGGCATACACAGCATACACCTTGACCTGGTAGTCCATGAGAAGCTGCTTCAATCCCTCCAGCATACGGCACAGTTTCTTAATGGAGGGGAAAGAAAGGCGCTTCTGGTTAAATACCTCTTCGCCGAACGTAGTATCCTTGCGCACCGATTCAATGACACGGATATCCTTTACGCTGTTGTACTGCACAATGCGCATGGATACATTGGATGAACCGATATGAATGATTCCATAAATGAGCGGCTTTTGATCCGACATAGCGAGCCCCCGTTTCTATGAGTAATGCATGGGAAATTCCCATATTCCTGTATGATTGTACACTGGGAAAGTAAAGCCTCTGTAAAACGCTGTGAAACCTTTCTTTCCGAATGATGATTATTTCTTATTATATCATTATTGTAGCATATCTTAAGGGAAAAAGGAGGCAGAAGAGAAAGGACCGATCATATCTGTCAGAGGAGAGGCAGTCATGGGATTTCCAATTTCTAATGACTCTCTTCTACCGCCTCCCTCCCATCTGTTGTAAAATAGAATCATCAAAGGCAGCATCCTCCCGTTTCCGGTCAGACTGCCTCTAAAGGAGAAACCATGGAACGTATAGCTATTATTGATTTAGGCTCCAACTCCATCCGCTTTGTCATCATGCAGATTGGAGCCCACGGTTCTTACAAACTGATCTATCAGGAAAAGAAATCCATCCGCCTGGCGGAAGGCATGACCCTCGATTCCCGGCAGCTCACGGAAGAGGCCCAGCAGCGGGCGCTGCAATGCCTTACCGTGTACGCCCATATCATGGCCGTGCAGAAAGTAAAAAAAGTGCTTGCTGTAGCCACCGCCGCCGTCAGAAATGCAGTGAACGGCGCTTCCTTCCTGAAACGGGTCCGTCTCAATACCGGCATTCCCATGACCATTATCAGCGGAAAAGCAGAAGCAGCCCTGGGATTTTCCGGCGTAGCCCATACCATTGACCGAAAGGATTTCCTCCTCTTTGATCTGGGCGGCGCCAGCGTAGAAATTTCCCTGGTCAAAAACAAGAAACGGGTACACTCCATCAGTATCCCTCTGGGCGCCGTGACCCTGACAGAAATGTTTCATTCCTCCGGGTCCGTGCCCTATGACATGATCAATGAAATCAAAAATTTCATCCAGAAAAAGCTGGCTGAGATTCCCTGGTTCCCCAAAGAGCCCATGGAAGTCATCGGCGTAGGCGGTACGGTCCGCAACCTGGCTAAGGTACACCAGCGGGCCTCCTCCTATCCCCTGCCCAAGCTCCATAACTACAATCTTCCGGTAGAAGACCTTTTCGCCCTGGTGAAATCCATCTGCGGCAAGACCTATGAGGAAAGGCAGAAAATTTCCGGACTGTCCGAAGAACGGGCAGACATCATCATTGCCGGCGCCCTGATGGTACAGGAAATCGTGCGAAAAGCGAAATCCTCCTACCTCACCATTTCCGGCTGCGGCCTCCGGGAAGGCCTTTTCTTCCACTACTATGATCCCATTTACGACAGGGAAGGCAGCTGGAAGCAGAACATGCTCATTTCCTCCGTAAAGAACTATCTCTATACCCTTCCTCTGGAATACGATTTCCACACAGCCTACGTGACAGCCATGGCCCTTTCCATGTTTGACCAGTGGAAAAAAATGCATCATTTAAACGACCGCATGAGAAACCTTCTCTATGCTGCCGGCCTTCTCCATGACACCGGCACCATTGTCAATTACTACAGCCATGCCAGGCACAGTGCCTACATCACCGCTAACGCCCACATTTTCGGCTGGTCCCATAGAGAGCAGATCATGTGCGCCCTTATCTGCGCCTTCCATCACGGCTATTCCAGCAAATTCCTGAAATCCAACAGCCATGTCCGTATTCTCTCGGATCTGCAGATGAAAGAAGTCCGCATGATGGCCCTCTTCCTTTCCCTGGCGGAAGGTCTGGACGAAAGCCACGAGCAGTGCATCACCCGTCTTGTCTGCACCGCCTCCCGGGAAGCCCTGGACCTTCGCATCTACACCAGCCGGGATAACTTCGACGTCCCTGCCCATGCGGTGCAGCACCTGATCAAGGACTTCGCCAAAACTTTCCGCCGCCCACTGCGCATCCAGTGGTTCCCGGGAAGCAGCAGCAGGAATGAACTGGCTGAAGAAGCGGTGAAACTGGACTTTAAGCCCAATGAGTAAGAATCTGCCTGGCGGCCCGAGTTCAGTAGGAGGCCCAATTTTAGCGGAAGATTTCTCGGTTCAGAGTAACCATAGTGCCCAAAACCCTTTATGCTGCTTCCGACAAGTATCTCTGTTCCAGATGACAATGGAACAAACTGCTTACTGTCATTGACAAAAATAAAAGCACAAAAAGGGGCTGTGAAAAAATTTTCATTATTTTTTCACAGCCCCTTTACTATGCTTTTATGAAATTATTTAGCGCCGCACTTCTTTGCACTCACTGCATCTTCATACAGCTTGTTGACATAGTCCCAGTTGATAATGCGGAAGAAGTTTTCCACAAAATCCGGTCTGCGGTTCTGGTACTGCAGATAGTAGGCGTGTTCCCAGACATCCAGAGCCAGCAGTGGTTTCTTTCCTTCCGTCAACGGATTGTCCTGGTTGGCTGTGGAAAGGACTTCCAGATGGCCGTCGCTGTAAACCAGCCATGCCCAGCCGCTTCCGAACTGAGAAACGGCGGCAGAAGAGAATTTCTTTTTGAATTCTTCAAAGGAACCGAAGTCTTCCTTGATCTTTTCAGCCACCGGGCCCGCAAAGGAAGTGCTGCCCTCCGGTGCCATCATATCCCAGAAAAGGGCGTGGTTGAAATAACCGCCGCCATTATTTCTCACAGCGCCCCGGATATCTTCGGGAAGAAGGTTAAGATGGGCGATCAGATAGCGGATAGACTTATCTGACAGCTCCGGATGAGATTCCAGAGCTTTGTTCAGATTGGCCGTGTAGGTGGCATGATGTTTGTCATGGTGGAAATGAAGGGTTGCTTCATCCATCACAGGTTCAAGGGCATTGTAAGCATACGGTAATTCCGGTAATTTAAACATGGTCATTTCTCCTTTGTTGGAAATATAGGAAATATATAAGATAAACTACTTAACGATATTTATCGATTCGCTCTGCCAATATTATATCGAATATTCTTGAAACAGTCAAGTGCTTTTCGATATGCTTTTAAAAAGCCCCTGCCTCTTTTCCATTCTTATGCCCAATTAAAAATCCCCCAAAGTTTCCTTTGGAGGATTTTTTCATTCATGAATCATTACACCAGTTTGCTGAAGTCACCCCAGGCATCGAAGAAGGAGAGCGTCTTAAGAAGCTGGGAAATACGGTTGTTCTTCACCGCTTCATCCTTCACCATAACCATGACGTTGTCCAGGTAATCATTGATGGGCGCCGTCAGTTCTTTCAGATAAGGAAGGGCATCGGCGTAGCGGTATTCCCTGTACAGCGGTTCCACGGCTGCCATGGCTTTGGCAAGAGCAGCTTCCAGATTCTTTTCTGCATCTTCCTCAAAGAGGGCCGGATCCACCTTGCCGCCGGTTTTACCTTTGGTAATGTTGGCCAGACGGGTCACAGCCTGACGGAGATCGGCTTCCTCTTTCAGATGGCTTTCCGTCATAGCCTGGGCCTTCAGGAAGATGGCATAAATATCATCCACCGGACCTGCCAGTACGGCATCGATGATATCGTAGGCAATGCCGTTGTCCAGAAGAATAGCGCGGATACGCTGACGGAAGAAATCTTCCACCTGGGAAAGGACCTTGTCCTTCACTTCCTGTTCACCGGGAAGCAGTTCCAGGGCTTTGGCAATGCCCCGGCGGATATCCCAGTGAATCTTTCCATCGGTCAGGATATTCACAGCGCCGATGGTCTGACGGCGGAGTGCGAAGGGATCCTGGGAACCGGTAGGAATCAGGCCTCTAAGGAAGGTAGCAGAAAGGTTGTCCAGCTTGTCAGCCAGAGAAAGGGCACGACCGATGGATTCCTTCGGCAGAATATCTCCTGAAAAACGGGGCATGTACTGTTCGAAAATGGCCTGGGCCACTTCCGGCTTTTCCCCATCCAGCAGAGCATATTCCTTTCCCATTTCACCCTGGAGTTCCGTGAATTCAGTAACCATGCCGGTAGCCAGATCCGACTTGGACAGGAAGGCAGCTCTGTCAGCATCCTTCATTTCCTCATCGGTGAAATGCCAGTCTTTTCCAATGAAAGCAGTGAGTTTCTGCAGACGGTCTGCCTTATCCCGCATATCTCCCAGGCCTTCCTGGTAGTTAATGCGGGTGAGATCATCCCGATGACCTTCCAGTGTCTTCTTCCGGTCATTTTCAAAGAAGAATTTCGCATCATCCAGACGGGCGCGCAGCACCTTTTCATTGCCATGCTGCACGTTTTCCAGAGCCTTGGTGCCGCCGTTTCTCACAGTCAGGAAATAGGGCATAAGGCTTCCGTCTTCCTTTCGTACCGGATAGTACCTCTGATGGTCACGCATGGGGGTAACCACAGCCGGTACCGGCAGCTTCAGGAATTCATCATCAATTCTGCCGTAAAGAGGCGTGGGGTATTCCACCAGGTAGTTGATTTCTTCGAGAAGATCTGCATTGTGCCATACATGGCCGCCCAGCTTTTCTGCTGTTTCCAGAAGACCTTTTTTAATCATGTCCCGTCTTTCATCCTGGTCCACAATAACGAAGGCCTTTCTCATGGTTTCCTTATAATCTTCCGGTTTTTCAATGGTCACCGGTTCTTTGCAGAGGAAGCGATGGCCCCGGCTTACGCGGCCGCTCTTCACATGAGCAAATTCTACAGGAATTACCTTGTCATCGGCCAGTGCTACGATCCACCGTACAGGACGGATGAAATGGGCTTCTTCATCGGCCCAGCGCATGCTTCTGGTGAAATTAAGACCTGTAATGAGGGAGAGGAAAAGATCCGGCAGTACATCTTCCACTGCCTTACCCTGGTTCACCACATGGGCCCAGGTATAATCCCCTTCCTTCACCAGCTGAGACGGATCAATGTGCTGGCCCCGGGCAAATCCCTGGGCTGCGCGGGTGGGATTTCCATCAGCATCAAAAGCCGCTTTAATGGAAGGTCCCCGCTTCTTGACTTCTTCATCCGGCTGGCGGTCAGCTGCATCCTTCACCAGCACTGCCAGCCGTCTGGGGGTGGCATAAACTTTGATTTCATGGAAGGAAATGCGATTTTCTTCAAACTTTGCACGGGACAGTTCCTTCAGCTGTTCCACTACGCCGGCCATAATGTTGGCAGGCATTTCCTCTGTTCCGATTTCCAAAAGAAGATTCTTACTCATTTTCCTTCACTTCCTTTCAGCATGGGGAATCCCAGTTCCTTTCTCTTCTTCAGCCAGCCCTTGGCGCACATTCTGGCCAGATTTCTGACCCGGGCAATGTATTCCGTCCGTTCAGACAGGGAAATAGCGCCGGCAGCATCCAGAAGATTAAAAGAATGGGAGCATTTCAGTACATAATCATAGGCAGGAAGCACCATGCCTGCTTTCACTACCCTCTTGGCTTCTGCTTCATACATATCAAAGAGCTTGAAAAGCATGTCGTGATCTGACAGCTCATAGCTGTATACGGACTGTTCATATTCATTTTCGTGCCAGATATCGCCGTAGGTCACGCCGTCAGTCCATTCCAGATCATACACATTGTCCTTTTCCTGAATATACATGGCAATACGTTCCAGACCGTAGGTGATTTCCACAGCCACCGGATGTTCATCAATGCCGCCTACCTGCTGGAAATAGGTGAACTGGGTGATTTCCATGCCATCCAGCCATACTTCCCAGCCGATACCCCAGGCGCCCAGTGTCGGAGACTCCCAGTTATCCTCTACAAAACGGATATCATGTTCTTCAGGGTCGATGCCCAGCTCCTTCAAAGATTCCAGATAGGTTTCCTGAATATTGTTGGGAGACGGCTTCATAATAACCTGGAACTGATGATGCTGGTAGAGACGGTTCGGATTTTCACCGTAACGGCCGTCATCAGGACGGCGGGATGGTTCTACATAGGCCACATTCCAGGGTTCCGGTCCGATAACCCGAAGGAAAGTGGCAGGATTCATGGTGCCTGCACCCTTTTCCGTGTCGTAAGCTTCGCCAAGTACGCAGCCTTCTTTCGACCAGAACTTCTGGAGTGCTAAAACAATCTGCTGAAATGTCATATGTCCTCCTAAAAACAATATAAAAATCCCTGTAACAAGTAAGTTACAGGGACGAGTTACAGGGATACCTGACCCGCGGTTCCACCCTCATTGGCCAATGGCCCGCCTTCATTCATAGCAGCCCTACTCCGTTCAGGCAGCAGCTCCGAAACGCCTTCCGCATCCTGCCGGTCTCTCACCCTCACCGGCTCGCTGCTTATGCGTACTCCTTTTCATCATCACCGTAGTTATGGAAACATTCTAGCAAATATAAGAAGGATTGTAAAGGGGGCTGAACGAAAGGTTCTTAAGATGGGTAAGCCCTGGGCCGGAAGGTTCCAAGGCTTGACGGCGCCTGTGGCGCCAGGGCTGCGGACTGCCCTTCTGGCAATAATGATAAGGTCAGCGTTATGTGCTTACCTTCCTGCCATCATCCTGAGTAAAGCAAAGGATAATGTCTGACTGTCTGTTCTCTATGGTCTCTTCCGGAAATACAGTCCAGCGGCAGGCCGCTCAATCTACTCTTTAATCTCCTTTCCCACATGGGGCGAGATGATTATATCTCTGGCGTATTCCCAGAGGATTTGAGAGCCTTCGGCAGTATGCTCGTTTCTTTTTAAAATCTGGGACAGATGGACGCCATGCTCTTTCCATGCCTTTCCGCCGGTATAGTCATTCAGCATCATGGGCTGGATATTATCCATAGTGTGGGCGAAACGGGCTTCCGGTGTGTCGGCCTTTTCAAATTCATCCCACAGGGCCCGAAGTTTCTTTCCTTCTTCCGGAATCATGCCAAAAAGTCTATCGGCGCTTTGGGCTTCTCTATCATGCTGTTCCTGTTTGCTCACTCCTGCATAGGCATAGGTGTCACCGGCATAAATTTCCACCAGGTCATGAATCAGCAGCATGGACACCGTTTTCAGCACATCGATTTTCTCATTGCTGTATTCCGAAAGCATGATAGCCATAATGGCCATATGCCAGGCATGTTCCGCATCGTCCTCCATGCGCCGGGCGCCAGTCACGTAGGTCTGGCGGGTAATCAGTTTTTCCTTGTCGATTTCACGGAAGAAATCAAAAAGCCGGTCCAGCTTTTCTTCTTCGTTTCTGTCCATCATCATTCTTCACTCACTTTCCGATTTCTTTTGTCCCATATGAAAAAGATGGCATATAAAAGGATAGAAATCCCGATAACCATGCCCAGGCGCAGGGGATTCTGGTGGATGGTCACCGTATCATGGCCGACGAGCGCCTCCAGGGCAGTGGCAGGAAATTTGCCGATGAAGGAAGCCAGTATATAGTCCCGAAAGCTCATTTTTGAAAGGGCGCCGAAGGCATTCAGCGCTGCTGCCGGGAAATAGGGAATCACCCGGGCTATCATCATGATCCGGAAACCATCACTCCTGCTTTTCTCATCCCATTCCTGCAGTTTCCTGTTTCCTGAAATCAGTTTTTCCGCTGCTTCCCGAAGAAAAGTACGGAAAAAGAGAAAACTGATACCGGCGCCTACAGTCTCCGCTGCCCAGGCCAGAAGAATGCCCGGCACAATGCCGAAAATCAAAGTGCAGGCCGTAGAGAAAATCATAGCCGGCGGAAATCCCACTGCATTCATAACAGCAGTCAGCAGGAAAGCAGATACCACCGCCCACTGGCCGAAGGAATGGATATAGGCTGCAATCTCAAGGATTTCTCCCCGCTGCAGAAGATGCCATATGTCATTAAAAGTGCCGGGGCTTGCCAGATAAAAGCCGCCAAAAAAGAAAATCACCGCTAAAGCCAGGGCCATTTTCACCAGCAGCTGCCTGTGGTTTTTCATAAAATACCTCCTGATGGGGATTATTATATCATACGAAGAAAAGAGAGAGATCAGAAAGTGTGTATGCCCCGGCTGATTGGTAAGCTCATAAAAAGATGGGACACCATACTGTCCTTTTACCACTGAGACCTATGAACCGGAAGAAAGGACTTTTCATTTCACCATAAAAACCGGCAGGCCCATGGGAGCAATGCCTGCCGGTTTTTAAGGTAAGATTACAGAATATCCAGATCATCATAGAAAGGTTTGACTACAAACCGTCCAGTTGTATCAATGAGGCCCCACTTGCCTCTGATTTTCACGCCGGCCCTTCCATCATGGAACGGTGTCACATCGGAAACTTCTTCCTGGAAAGTAATGCGGTCTTTGCCGTCAGGGCCTGCATATTTCCAGCCCTCCTTCGTCTTCACCGGAATGAGACCGTCCCCTTCCCTGGAAAGGGCCCGGAACACCGGCTCTGTGATGACAGTGCCATCTTTGGAAATCAGACCCCACCGGTCTTCCAGCTTATAGCCGTAGATCCCGTTTCCAAGAGCAGAGAAGGAGTCATAGGAAAAGGGGACAAGGGTGCTGCCATTATCCATGGAAAGGATACCCCATTTCTTACTGTCATTCTGAGCCAGAAGCACATGGTCCTCTTCTTCCGGAATCAGACCGGGGTACACGGTGTGGGCAATGAAAGTGCCTTCTTTGTTCACCCAGCCGTACCGGCCGTTATTGCGAATCAGGATGCCCTTTTCGCCCCGTTTGAATACCCTGTCGTTGGACGGGCTGGCAATGACCCTTCCGCTGCTGTCAATATAGCCCCGCTGCACCCGGATGGTGGGCACCGTTTCATAATCATAATACCAGGGATCCCACACAGGGAAACCGATGCCCCAGCCAAAGGGATGATGGTAATGATGATGGTGGTGATACCAGTGTCCCCAGCCCCAGCCGATGCCGATGGTTACCGGGAAGCGGCGCATGACGGCCGTTTCCCCTACCTCACCGGTGCGGACTTCGGCCAGCCCTCCTTCAAAAGGATAGAGCTTGTCAAATTCCGCCATGAAAGCTATGGTGCCATCCGGTCTGGCATACCCATTGCCATCGGTAGTTTTCACGCCGGCCAGCCCTTCCGAGAAAGGCGTCAGCACTGCCTTGAACTGGGGTTTTGCCGTAATCTGACCCTCATTGTTCATAAAGCCCCAGAGCTTTCCTGCGTCCTCCACGGCCGTCATATGCTCACTGAATACAGGCACCACCGCCTTGTACACCGTGGGCACCACTTCCTGTCCCTTTCCATCGATGAAGCCCCAGTGATTCTGGTTATCCTCCACCGCCAGAAGACCGTCGCTGTAAGAAGGACCGGCATCTTTGTAATGAGGCGCCACCACTTCTTTTCCTTCCCTGTCAATGACGCCCCAGCGGCCTTTGCTCCTCACCGGCGCCAGGCCATCCTCAAAATAACGGGCCTCCTGGTACACCGGAGCGATTTCCTTTCCATCTATGGAAAGATAGCCGTACTTCCCGTCCACCTTCACAATGGCCATATCATTTTGGAAATCAGAAACTTGCTCGAAGGTTTTATCGGAAATCTTCGTGCCGTCCTTCCGGTAGAAAGAAATCCGTTTATCCTTCCCCTGCACTGCCAGGGCGCCGCCCTTCCACACGGAACGGCTTTCATAGGAAACAGGAACCACCACCTGCCCCTGCCGGTTATAAAAACCGCGAAGGCCCTTCTCCTCTACTTCCACCAGATTCTCCCGGCCCGGCTCGCTGTCCACATCATCATCCTTCACATCAGGATCCGACAGACTGATGCCCACCTTATCATAGGAAAGAGGAATCACCTGTTGTCCACTGCCATCAACAGCGCCCCACTTTCCATTCGACTTCACCGCTGCCGCAAAAGGCAGAACCTCTTCCTTCGGTGCGTCAGGCCCCTCATTGGCATAGGAGGAAAAAGAAAAACATAAAAACCCTGCCGCCAGGACAGCCATTATTTTTTTATGTACCATGGAAATCACCTCACCATGAAATAGTAACGAATAGTCAATACCCATTTCTATTGTAGCACAAGAAAGAAAAGTTTCCCGTCGAGATGAATACCATTTCCCCTTCGCCGGATAGGAAACTTGCCGCAAGCAGTTTCCTGTCCATAGGAATACCATTCTCCCTCGCCGGACAGTCCCCCCTTGCCCCTTTCCAATTCATAGTCCATAATAAAGAAAAGCAAAAGGAGTGTGTATCATGGAACACAATTATCTTTTTGACGGCGTGGCCGTCCTCATCATTTTCTGGTTTATCAAGTCCTATTTTCTCGGCAGGGCCTCTACGGAAGAGGAAAAATTTTTATATCGGGAAGCGCCCAGATGGCTTCTCTATTTCACCAGCGGCCTTGTCTGCGTCACCCTGCTGATGATGGTATCGGTGGATTTTGGCATGGTTCCGGGCATTCCCCAGGAAAGCACCTTCCGCCTCACCGTGGCATCCCTGCTCCTGTGGCTCGCCATGGCCCTGTATACCCGATGGAACTGGGGCGTCCACATAGCAGACCGTGACCTCAGAGGAAAGAATAACCGGAAAATGCTTCTTCTCCTCCTTCTCATGGCCTTCCTGGCATCCACATTGTAAATAAAACCCATGTCAAATGGCGCCTGTCACAAAGACAGACGCCATTTTGACATGGATGGGCCATAAGCACAATGCCCGCTACTCCACATAATCCTTCATTTTCACCGTAATCAGGGAAGATACCCCTTTTTCGGCCATGGTGACGCCCTGCAGGGTGTCTGCAAATTCCATGGTCTTTTTTCTATGGGAAATGACGATGAACTGGGTTTTCTTTTTATAGTCCGCAATCATGCGGCTGTACCGTTCCACATTGGCATCGTCTAGGGCTGCATCGATTTCATCTACGAAACAGAAAGGCGCTGGGCGGAAGGCCATGAAGGAAATGAGGAGAGCAATCACTGTCAGAGCCCTTTCGCCGCCGGACATGAGGGACAGGGGCTGCCGTTTCTTGCCGGGAAGCTGGAGGTACATTTCCACACCGCCCTCCAGCGGATGGGCTTCGTCGGTAAGCTCCAGCCGGGCCCGGCCGCCCTGGAACATGAGCTGCATAATGCGGCCGAATTCCTGGTTAATTTCCTTGAAAGCCCTGCTGAACTGGTCAGTCATAGTTTGATCAATGTCGCGAATCACCGTTTCCAGACCGTTTCTGGCCTTCGTCAGATCCTCTATCTGTTCTTCATAGAATGTCCGCTTGTCCAGCTGCTTCTGGTAGTCCTCCTCGCCATTGGGATTCACCTGGCCCAGAGCGGAGAGCTTCTGGGAAAGGCTTTCCTCTTCCTTCCTCATATCTGCCATAGAGCCGGGAAGCCGGAGAGCTTCCGCCTCCTGTCGGGTCATATGGTTTTCCGAAAGCCGGCGCAGCTCCTCTTCTTCCTGGGCTTTGAAATTGTCAATTCGTCCCTGTCGTTCCGCCATATCCCGTTTCACTTTAGACGACTGTTCCTGGGTCTTTCGCCAGGATTCCTCCAGTTTCTTCTGTTCCATGGCGAACCGGTCCGAATCATCCTGCATGCGGGACTGATTCTGCTGCCGGTCCTGCCACAGGGACTCGGCTTTCCGGAATTCCTCCTTCAGCCTTTCCATGTCCTCCTTCAGCACCTGCAGAAGTTTTTCATTTTCTTTCTTTTCTTCTTCCAATTTGGCCCGGTCCGCCTGCTGCTCTGCCAGCGCTTTTTCCCGGTCCTCTTTCATGCGCTTTCCGAAGGCCAGGGATTCCCGGGCCTTGGTAAGGGACACATGGATGGAAAGGATTTCTCCATTCTTTTCTTCCAGTTTCTTTTTCAGCGTTTCGCTTTCCTCATCTTCTTCCATTTCCGGAATTTGCGCCAGCTTTTCCAGATTTTCGGAAATATGGGTCCTCCGCTCTTCTCCTTCTCTCAGTTCCAGGTCCCGTTTTTTCTTCAGCGCCATTTCCTCTTCTGCCGCCTTCTCTTGGTCTTCCAGGGCCTTTTCCATCCCTTCCCTCCGGGCAGTGAGGGAGGCCAGGCTGACTTTGAGGGTCTGCCATTCCTCCCTTTCCTTCATGACCTTTCCCGCCAGGGTATCGCAGATATGGCCCTGCTCCTCCAGCTTTCGGCTGCATGTTTCCAGCGCCTTTCGCCCCTCTTCTTCCTCCCGGGAGAGGCGGCGGATTTCCTGTTTCCTGCCAAAGAAGGTATTTTCCTTCTTCCTCATGGAGCCGCCGGTCATGGAGCCGCCAGCATTGACCAGCTGGCCGTCCAGGGTGACGATGCGGAACCGGTAGCGGTATTTCTTTGCTACCCTTCTGGCATCATCCAGAGTCTCTGCAATCAGGGTTCGTCCCAGAAGAGAGGTAAGGAGATCCCGGTACCGGTCATGGCAGGTTATCAAGTTCGACGCAATGCCGCAGATACCCTTTTCCCCGGCAGCCTTCTGTTCCTCTCCGCCGTAGGCAGAAGGATGCATGGACTCCAGGGGAAAGAAGGTGGCCCTCCCGAGGTGCCGTTCCTTCAGCCAGCGGATAATCCGGCCTGCCGCTTCAGTGGTATCCGTAACAATACAGGAAATCCGGCTGCCCAAGGCCACTTCCGCCGCTGTCGTATAGGCTTCCGGCACCTGCACCAGGTCCCCCAGAGGGCCGTGAATGGATGTGCCAAAGAGATCCCGGCTGGCCATGATATTTTTGACTGCCATGGAAAAATCGGCATATTCCTTTTCTGCCCGGTCCAGATAATTTTTTCTGGATCGGAGGGCGGAAAGGGCGGACTCCTGCTTTCCCTTTTCATTCATCAGAGCAAAGCGCCGGTTTTCCTCCTCTTTCAAAAGAAGACTGTCCTTCTTTCCTGATCCTTCCAGATCTGACAGGCGCTCTGCTCCTTCTTTTTCTTCTTTCACTAAGAGAGCGAGCTCCTCTTTCAGGGCTGCCAGCCGCTTTTTCTTCTCTTCCAGTGAAGACAGGGCTTCTTTCCGTTCTGCTTCCAGCCGGTTCATGGTTTCTTCTACATGGGACAGCTCCTGCTCCATCCGCATCTTTTCAGACATCTGCTGTCTGTTCACTTTCAGCTTTTCCGCATAGGAAGCCTCTGAACAGGCCAGGGCTTCTTCCAGAGCCTTCTTTTCCTCTTCTCCCTTCTCTTTCTTTTCGTTCCACTGGCGGCAGTCATCCACATAACCCTGATATTCCTCTTCACCGCTTTTGATTTCCTCTGCCAGTTCTGCTTCCGCTTCCTTCTGGTCCTCTTCAGCTGCTGCCAGCTCCCCTTTCTTTTCCTCGGCATGATGGAAGCTTTCTTCCTTCACCCGGAAATCGCCGCGAAGTTCTTCCATTTTCTGCTGGGCTTCAGCGGTCTGCTGTCCCAGGCTGCGAAGGCCTTCCTGAAAATCAAGGGCCTGCTTTTCCAGCTTTTCCCTTTCCGCCGCCAACGAAGAAAGGGCGGTTTCCCATTTCACATCATCTTCTTCCAGATTCCGGTACTCCGTTTCATAGCGAGACAGCATGCGGCCAATGGAGGTCAGTTTCAGCACTACCATAGAAGCGGTGACGGCACTTTTCTTCTTCATAAGCTCCTTATAGACCCTGGCTTTTTCTGCCCCTTCCTTCAGAGGAATGAGCTGCTCATCTAAAAGAGCCACCATGTCCTGGACCCGATCCATATTTTCTGCCGTCTTTTCCAGCTTCCGGAGGCCTTCGTTCTTCCGCATGCGGTACAAGCTGATGCCCGCCACGTCCTCAAAAATGAGACGCCGCTCATCGGGCCGGGCCGTCAGCACCTGGTCCACCCGGTTCTGCCCGATAATGGCCAGGGAGCCCCGCCCCAGACCTGTATTGGCCAGAAGCTCCTGTATATCCTTCAGCCGGCAGCTTCTTTTGTTGATTTTGAAATCACTGTCCCCGCTGCGGAGAAGCCTTCTGGTAATGGACACTTCCGTGGTATCCAGCGGCAGTTCATGGGACGAATTATCCAGCACCAGCTGTACTTCCGCTCCATTCTTTGCCTGCCTGGTTTCAGAGCCGGAAAAAATAATGTCCTCTGCCTTCTGTCCCCGAAGGTTCCTCACATTCTGCTCTCCCAGCACCCAGCGCACTGCATCGGAAATATTACTCTTTCCGCAGCCGTTGGGTCCCACGATCACCGTCATGCCATCAGCAAATTCTACGGTAGTTTTATCTGCAAAAGACTTGAAGCCCTGCAGTGTCAAACGCAGTAATTTCATAATATCTCCTTGTGTTCCATTTCCATACTGTATCGCTCCTTATTATACAGGAAATGGGGGAAGTCTGCTTGCGAAAGGTTTCCTATTCGGCTTGAAGCAATGGTGTGCATCTCGAGGGAAACTATTTGCGAAAGGTTTCCTGTTCAGCTTGAAGCAATGGTATCCACCCCAACAGGAAACTATTTGCGAAAGGTTTCCTGTTCAGCTTGAAGCAATGGTATCCATCCCAGCAGGAAACTATTCGCAATAGATTTCCCCTTCGGTATGAAACAAATGGTATCCATCCCGACAGGAAACTGTTCACAAGAGTTTTCTATTCGACTTGAAGCAATGGTGTGCATCTCGAGGGAAACTATTTGCGAACATCCCATCAAAAAACTGCGAAAGGAAGTCCCTTTCGCAGTTTTCATTATTTATTCTCCAAACACCGGAGGCAGGGGGCTGTCATCAGAAGGTGCAGGCGGAAGCGGGGAGTCGCTGCTGTCTGTGTCATCCTTCTTCGGTTCCTCGCCGGGCGCGTAGATGGAGTGATACTTGAAGAGATTTTCTACCTGGGTATGGTTGATGGTTTCTACTTCCATCAGTGCCTTGGCCATGGCGTGGAGCACAGGCAGATTATCTGTCAGTGCCTGCATGGTGTCATTGTAGGCTTCATCCAGGTACTTATGCATTTCTTCATCGATAATGGTGGCCACTGTTTCGCCGTAGTTTCTTTCAGAACCCAGCTGCTTGCCCAGGAAAATCTGCTCCTGGTGTTCACCGAAAATCATGGGTCCCAGGCGGTCGCTCATGCCCCATTCCATAATCATCTTGCGGAGGATGGAGGTGACCTGCTGCAGGTCTCCGGAAGCGCCGCTGGAGATTTCGTTGAAAATAATCTTTTCAGCGCAGCGTCCGCCTAAAGCTACGCGGATCTGAGCCAGAAGGTGAGATTTGGTAATGAAGGACCGTTCTTCATGGGGCAGCATCATGGTGTAGCCGCCGGCCTGTCCACGGGGGATAATGGTGACTTTATGCACCGGATCCGCATCCTTCAGAAGAGTAGCCATAATGGCATGGCCCGATTCATGGTAAGCCGTGAGTTTTCTTTCTTCATCGCTGACCCGGTGGCTCTTTCTTTCAGGACCGTAGGAAACTTTTTCAGATGCTTCTTCCAGATCTGCCATGGAAATAGTTTTTCTGTTATCCCTGGCTGCCAGAAGGGCTGCTTCATTCAGCATATTGGCCAGATCGGCGCCGGTGAATCCAGGTACTTTCTTGGCAATGGTAGGCAGGTCCACATCCGGTTCCAGCGGTTTGTTTCTTGCATGGACACGGAGAATGGCGATACGGCCTCTGAGGTCCGGACGGCCTACTACTACGCGGCGGTCAAAACGACCGGGGCGCAGGAGGGCAGGGTCCAGGATATCAGGACGGTTGGTGGCTGCCAGAGTAATGATGCCTTCATTGGAACCGAAACCGTCCATTTCTACCAGGAGCTGGTTCAATGTCTGTTCCCGTTCATCATGTCCGCCGCCCAGTCCGCTTCCGCGCTGACGGCCTACGGCATCGATTTCATCGATAAATACGATGCAGGGCGCATTCTTCTTTGCCTGGGCGAAGAGATCACGCACGCGGGACGCACCAACACCTACGAACATTTCCACAAAGTCGGAGCCTGAGATGGAGAAGAAGGGTACCTTGGCTTCTCCGGCCACTGCCTTGGCCAGAAGGGTCTTGCCGGTACCTGGAGGTCCCACCAGCAGGACGCCCTTGGGGATCTTGGCACCAATAGCGGTGTACCGTCCCGGATTCTTCAGAAAATCCACCACTTCCGACAGTTCTTCTTTGGCTTCATCTTCACCGGCCACATCGTTAAAATTCACGTGTACCTGGCCTTCACCGGTCATTTTAGCTCTTGACTTGCCGAAGCTCATGACCCGTCCGCCGCCGCCCTGGGTCTGGTTCATCATCCAGAACCAGACGGCAATGAGGATGATAATGGGAAGCAGATTGGACAGAAGGCTCATCCACCATGCCGGCTGTTCCGGCGGTTTGGCAGTAATGGCCACATTGCCGTCACTCAGCTTATTGAGAAGCTGGGTATCATTGTCAGGAATGTATGTGGCAAATTCAGTGCCGTCTTTCATCTTCCCGGTAACTGCGTTATTTGTCATCACCACCGAGGACACATTCTTCTTTTCCACCTGTGAAATAAAGTCACTGTAGGTGATTTCCGAATGTTTTTCCTGGGGATGAACAAATGTATTGAATATGGACACTGCGATGATGATGAGAAGCACGTAGAGTGCCACATTCTTAATAAATTTATTCAATATATTCCTCCTTCTCATGATCTGTGCAATAAAAGCCCATTTGACCGGTTGGGGAAGCGCGATTCAATCGGTGCTTTCCACCATCCACCCCGCTGACTAAATTGAGACTTTTCAATCAGTAATTAATTCTACCATTTTTTAGAAATTTAAGCAACAGGATTGTTTGAATTCCTATGCCCGCTTCAGTCCCCCTGCATCACGCAGGAATAGCTTCCTGCCTGCAGGAATGTAAAAGGTTGAAAAATAGTGATTAGCAGCAAAGTAAGCCCTTCACGCCCAAAGGGCAAGCCATCTTCGAACCGTCCGAGCCCGGTTGCTCCGGAAGGGAGCGTCCAAATATTTACGCTTTGGTATACACCCGGCTGTCCAGGACACATACGTCCGGCAGATTTCTGTATTTTTCCGCATAGTCGCAGCCATAGCCTACGATGAATTCATCGGGAATGTCAAAGCCCACGTATTTTACGTCCACTTCTTTTTCCCGTCTTTCCTTCTTGTTAAGACAGATGGCCAGTTCCACAGAAGCAGCGCCCCTCTGTTTGAGAAGGGGTACCAGTGCGCTCATGGTAATGCCGGTATCGATGATATCTTCCACTACGATCACGTTCTTGCCCCGGATATCCCGGTCCAGGTCCTTTTTAATATTCACATGGCCGGAAGAAACGGTGCTGTTGCCGTAGCTGGATACGCACATGGTGTCCAGTGTGACAGGGAGGTCAATGGACCGCATCAGGTCACAGAGGAAAGGCATGGCACCTTTCAGAATGCCAACCAGCACCACATCTTTTCCTTCATAGTCTTTCGTAATCTGACGGCCCAGTTCTTCCACTCGTTTTTCAATCTGTTCTTTGGTAATGAGTACGGTCTTAATATCTTTTCCCAGATTTTTCATGTTGTTCATTCATTCTCCTTATCCCTTAAGGTGAGTGTCAGAAGGAGAAAGGACTTCGTACCTTCCGTCACCCGGCCCTGTCTGCTTCCCCGAAGAAAGCAGGTCCAGTAAATATGATGTTCATCGGCCACTACCGGCCATTCTCTGCGAAGCACCGAAGGGATTCCTTTTTCCTGAAGGATTTGAAATACCCTCTTCCTTCCCTTCATACCCAGAGGCTCCATGGAGTCATCCTTTTCCGCCTTTCGAAGGACCAGCTGTCCTACGCTGCCGGCATCAAGAAGATACTGGTTTATCCCTGTAACCACCGGATGGGAAAGGACTTTCCCAGTCAGCACCCAGGGAGGAGCGGTCAGAAGAACTTCATGGTTATTTGTTATTATACCAGTTTCCCCGTGAAGGGGCTTTTCTTTTTCTTTACAAAATTCATAAAAAAGATGGAGCAGGTCTTTCGCAGGCATAGTATCTTTCCGGGAGCTGCCGGGGAAAAAGCAGAGAAACTGTCCTGCCCTTTCCATCATGGCACCGGAGGAAGAAGTTTTCCTGCCTTCCCTTCCTTCCAGAGCCAGCTTACGCATCCGCTCCACCCCTTCTGCATCCGGCGTATGATGGGAAACCATCATACACGCCCGCCGGATGAGGCGGCGCTGCATCGCAGGATGGAGCGCCTGCAAGCGATGGAAAGGATAGGCCAGAAGACGGCCCCGCTGCCGGAAGAAGGCTGCTTCCTTCGCCTCTTCTCCCTCCATGAAATCTTCTTCGTCCCTCAAGAGGGAAGCCACATGGGTAAGGCCTGTGACCAGGGACGGATTATACTCTCTGAGACGGGGCAGGAGAGTGAGGCGGATTTTATTCCGAGTGGCATCGGGGATATCATTGGTTTCATCATGACAGGGACTCACTGGATAATCAGAAAGGAAACAGCCGATATCCTCTCTTGTGACGCAGAGGAAGGGGCGGATAAATTCCCCACGCTTCGGCTGTATGCCGGTCAATCCCTTCATACCGCTTCCCCGGAGAAAATGGAAAAGGATGGTTTCCGCCTGGTCATCTTCATGATGGGCCAGGGCGATTTTCCGATACCCGCCGGCCTTTGCCGCCTCCTCCAGCGCTTCATACCGAAGGCTGCGGGCCACGGTTTCCACTGAGCCCTTCTCTTCCTTTCTCGTCTCCGGCACATCTACATCTTTTCTATAGAAAGGAATATGGAAACGGCGGCACACCGATGCCACATAGGCCGTTTCCTCTTCCGCCGCTTTCCGCAGATGATGGTTCACGCAGCAGCAGCCCAGGCGGATTCCCTCTCTTTCCTCTATGTCCTTCAGAAAAAGAAGGAGTCCCAGCGAATCAGGGCCGCCGGAAACAGCAGCGAGGATTCCATCCCCCTTTTCCCACAAATGATTTTCATGGGCAAAGGCAAGCACCCTTTTAAGAAAGTCCTCTTTCTTCATTCGTTATTGGGCCTTAACACATCCGCATCCAGAAGTCCCTCAGAAAGGTCCCTGTCGCTCACCATGATTTCCGGCAGGGCAAAGTATTCCATGAGACTGTCAAGAATGGCCACACCGGCCACGATGATGTCCGCTCTTTCCGGCATGAGTCCTGTCAAATGGCATTTGTCATCATAGGACATGGAGGAAAGCTTCTTCAGCATGGCATTTACATCTTCCTGATGGATGATGAAATCCTGCACTTTGGAAGTATCATAGACCTCCAGCTCCTGGAGCATGGACGCCATGGACGTCACCGTGCCTCCCACGCCGATCCACCGTTTCACATTCTTCACACTGTCCATCAGTTCTGTGTGGCGGAAAAGGTCGAAGCAGTGCTTCTTCAGCTCCGCCAGTCCCCGGGGCGTGGTGGTATCGAACTGCTTGGAACAGCGTACACAGCCCAGCTTGAAGCTGTGACGCATGCCGATATCCGTGCCGAAACCCATGCAGATTTCCGTAGAACCGCCGCCGATATCCACTACCGACGTCACCACGCTGGACGTACCGGCTGCGCCGATATAGCTGTAATAGGCCTCTTCCTTTCCCGAAAGGATCCGTACCGGAATGCCGGCAGCCGCAGTCACTTCATCGGAAAATTCGCCGCCGTTAGCCGCATCCCTCATGATAGAAGTGCCGTAGGCAAAGATTTCAGAAGCCCCTGCCAGGCGGGCGGCCGCCGTAAACTCTTCGATAGCCTTCAGCGTCCTTTCCCGGGGTCCCTTCCCGATGAAAGCCTTGTCCGTCATGCCTTCCCCGAGCCTGGTACTGCGAAGGTCCTTCTTCAGGATCTTCCACTCTTCCTTTTCATCCTTTTCTGCAATCAAAAGACGGACTGAATTTGTCCCGATATCAATAATCGCACGCATCATATCCCCCAAATAAGGTTAAACAATGAGCCAACTGCTTAAAATAATAAGGGAGCATGGAATGCTCCCTTATTTCTCTCAGTCAGAACGCCTTGCGCCCCTTCCGCCTCTCTTGGATTCCACATTTCTCTTGAGATCGAGAAGCCTTTCATCGCTGTCTTTCAGGAAACGGCTGAGCTTATCCTCAAAAGAAGCCGGTGCTTCCCTGCGGGCCGTACGGAAACCGCCGGAAAACGGACGGCTGTACTGGGTCCTTTCAGAATGGAAGGATTCCTCTCCCTCTTCCTGACGACGTTCAAAGGAGCGATGGCCTTCACGGCTGCGGAACTCATTTTTTTCATGGAAATCACGGTGTCCCTGATGGTCATGGTGGAAACGATCCTGCTTCTTTTCCCCTTTTTCAGAAGCTGGCTGGGCCTGTTTGATGGATAAGGCGATTTTGCCTCTTTCATCAATGGTAATGACCTTGACCTTCACCTTGTCTTTGACCTTGAGATAATCATTCACATCACTTACATATTCATTAGCCACTTCAGAAATGTGAATCAGACCCACCTTTTTATCCGGCAGTTCTACAAATGCGCCAAACTTTGCGATACCGGTTATGGTACCTTCTACGATATTGCCGACTTCTAAAGCCATGAGAAAAAAATACATCCTCCCTAAAAACCTAAATGGAAATATTAATTTGATTATACGAGATTTCCCGGGGAATAGCAATAGGAATTATAAAGGAAAAAGCCCCCTCTGCTCATATAAAAAGCACTGATTCATTCCGTATCTGCTTTCATCAGAAATGGTATGCTGCCGGTCATGGAAATTCTTAAACAGCCTGCTGTTTTCCTTTTCCTTCCCTGCATCGCATGAAAACAGAAATCAAAGCAGATACGCATGAAATCAGTGCTTTCTGTATCTCACAGAAATCGAAAGCAGAAAGAGGCTTCCTTTTACCTTTCAATCACCGCAAAATGACGATCCTCTTTCCTCTTCTTCCCATCCAGCGGCGAATGGCCCACAGCCACTGCCAGAATAGGAGACACCCCTTCAGGCAGATGAAGCATTTGGAGATAATCTGCATCCTTTCCCAGAAGACGGATGAAGCCGAAAAGAATGATAGACGACAGCCCCAGGTCACTGGCCTTCAGATGGATATGCTCTGCGATAATGCCGGCATCAAAGCCCTCCAGCGTTTCCATCACATCCTTCGTGCGGCAGATGAGGATAAGAAGGGGCGCTTCGTAAATCATGTGGGGCTTTCCCACCCTTTCTCCCCCTTCGGTGCTGATCCGCTTCAGTACCTCCGGATCCCTTACCACTACCAGGGCATAGCCTTTATCATTGTGATGGCCTACGGAAGATTCCTCGGCTGCATGAATCAGCGCATGGATTTCCTTTTCGGAAACGGCCTCGCCGGTATAGGAACGAGCCGACTTTCTAAGCGATAAAACTGTATCAAACTCCATAATAAGCCTCCTTCATTCTTTCCCGTCAATACGGAAGGTGGGAATCCTTGCCACAAACCGCCGCTCCCGCTGAATCATGGGCGTATGCCCCACAGCCACCGCCATGGCCGGCTTCAGCCCCTCCGGCAGGTGCAGGGCCTGGAAATATTTTCCGTATCCCTCTTCCCGGTTCAGCGTGCGGATAAAGCTGTAAATACAGATGGACCCAAGCCCCAGGTCCACCGCTTTCAGATGCATGTTTTCCGCCATAATCCCGGCATTGAGCTTGATAGAATCTTCCCGTGCCTCCGGGGTGTTCATGATCAGCAACAGAAGCGGCGCCCCGTAAATAGGATCCCCTCTCCCCGACAGCGCCTGATTTTCCTCAGCCAGAAGCCTTAGCACCTTCTTGTCCGTAATGGCGGCAATAGCATAATTTTTGAAATCAAAATGCCCCACCGGCACCTCTTCCCCTGCCTTCACAATCTTCTGGATATCCTCCTCAGACACCGGCTCTTCCGTGTACCGGCGCACCGAGCACCTCACTGAAAGTACATGATCGAATTCCATGGTATATCTCCTTTCCTTGCTTTGGCAGAATCATAACAGCGTAAAATATTGTGACTTATTGTTGAAAAGTTTCCCATCCGCCATAGCACTGCTGCCTTCCATCGCAGCAGGGAACTTATCGATTCAAAAGATTCGAAAGCAGAGCTCCTGCCATTTCATAATCATCGATGGCCACGCACCAGGGACTGTCCTTTCCCTTCTCATACACACAGAGAGGGCCCTGGCCCGTTTCCACACGATCCACATCAGAAAGCTCAGTCTCCATCCTCTCCTTCCGGCTTCTAAAGCCTATTCGCTCTGAAGTCAGCCAGAAAGCTCCCTTGTCTCCTTCCTCAAAGAGACTCTTATCCTCCTTATTTTCCCACTGTCCCACCTTGAAAGGATGGCCCCGGGAAATCAGGACAGGACCGGTGACAGGCTTCTTCGGCTTCATGAGCCGGCCGGCAGCGGTAAAATGCAGTTCCTCCCCTTCCCGGTACTTCACATTGGCATATTCCCTGCTCACCGTGGGCATAAGCCCCTCCTCCTGGATTTTATAGAGGGCATTGCACCTTTTGGCAATGGTGGTGTACTTGTACTTTGCCTCTTCCTTCATCATGTAGCAGAGCTTCAGCAGATCGGAAAACATGCCGTATTCGTCATCATTCATGTAGCCGTCATGGTAAAGCTTCTCAAAAGCCTTGTCACAGGCCAGCGCCTGGGCCCGGGCCAGCTGTTTGTTGCCCAGGTCCTTTTCCTTCGCATAGGCGATGAAACTTTCCAGCCGGTCTGCATCCAGCTCATCATTGACTGCCGCCTCCGCCATGCGGCTGGCATACTCTTCTATATACTGATCTTTTCCTCCGCCGAACAGATTAAAAAACAAGGATACCACCTCCAAAGCCGGTATGAATTACAAAGAAATGGACGCCGCCGACTGGGCAATCACCTGATCGGCATAGGTCTTTTCTTTTACATTATAAATATAGTCAAAGGAAATATATTTCCCATCTTTCACAAAAATATAGCTTGTATTATGATCTCCCTGGTCATCAAAGTCCAGCTTCAATCCGGGAAGCCCGTGAAAAGAATCAAAGAGGAACGTCACATTCTTCACATATTTCCCGGAACTTTCGCTGGCCAGCTTCGCCCGGAAATGGGATTCAATGTCCGCCTTTTCCTTATCACTCAAAGAAGCGAGACTTGACGGAAGGAAATTGAACTCCCGGTTTTCCGAAATCGGCAACGCTGCCACTCCCGTCATAAGGAGGTGGTTCCCCGCCACCAGCACATGGTCCGGCGCCACCGGCGGGTCATAGTCCACCTGCATGGACGACGGAATATCATAGGTATAGGCCGTGCCCTTCACGCTCACCTTCTGCATAGGCGTATAAAAAGACAGACTGTTTACCATGTTTTCCACCAGCGGCCGATTCCGCTTCACATCCTCTTCCTTCATGGTGAAGGAAATCATGGCAGTCCCTTCCTGGCGGAGGAACAGATACCGGATTACTGAAAAGTTGCCGCCTTCTCCCTGTCCCTTCGTTTCCGCCCGGAGCGCCCTGCCGGCTTTCGTTTCCACAGACTTCATGGACACCGGCTTTTCTCCGGATTTTTTAATATTTTCCTGAAGGAACTTTTGCGCTTCCCTCGCCTGCTCCTTCATCTTTCCCTCACTGTAAGGCTGGCCATAGGCCCTGGACAAAATGGAAAGTGAGATTCCTTCATCCGGAAGAAACGCCTGATACACTGCCGGCGAAGACTTCTCATTTTCCACCCGGGTCCCCGGAATCACCATGGTGAGCCCGCTGACTTTATTATCATAGGTATAGGCTGCCTCCGAAACCGGCGCTGCCTCTCCTGCCACAGGCTCTCTGGCCCAGGTCCCCTGAAAGGACAGTGCCGCCACCAGAACCATGGCAGAAATCACTGCTGCTTTTTTCATAATCCTATTTCCTTCCTCCTGCAGGGAAAACCACGATTTCATAAGCCCCCATCACGGGCAGTAAGACAGCAGTCCCTGCAGAACCCATGACCGGCAAAAAAATCTTCCAAAAGCAGATTCTATACAGGAATCTGTGCTTTCCCGAATGATGTGATGATATAATTATTATATACCATAGAAGGAAATTCCAGATAAGGAAATCCGTTTTCAAAAGGAGGTCTTTTCCATGCAGTTCAAGAAAATCCTTGTTCCCGTAGACGGCTCCGGCACCGCGGACAACGCCCTCCGCTACGGCGTAGAAATGGCAAAAACCTACGGGGCCCAGCTTTTCGTTATCGTAGTGGCAGACATAGGCGAAGCCGCCTACCCCTTAATGCAGGTCAACCTTGATAGAAACGGCTTCGCCTCGGTCCGGGAAAAAGCAGAAGCAGTCATGGAAAGAATCAAAAAACAGATTCCCCAGGGCCTTCCCTTCACCCCCATCATCCGCACCGGCGTCCCCGGCAGCGTCATCACCTCCCTGGTGGACGAAGAAAATATAGACCTCATTATTATGGGAAACAGCGGCAAAGGCTCCCTTTCCTCCTTCATCATGGGCAGCGTCAGCCAGTACGTGATCCATCATGTGAAAGTACCGGTGCTGATTATTAAGTAAACCGACCTTTTTAAAGCAGGGCAGCTGATGGAGCGGCCTACGCCTGGACGCCCGCATGGCCCTTCCCTGTATCAGCTCTTTCCGAAAAAGCAAAAACAGTGAAACCGATATCCCCTCGATTTCACTGTTTTTTAATGATTCTAATGATTCTTTTCCAGGACTCCCAAAATCCTTCCCGTCACCAGCGTCAGGAAAAGATAAATCACCGCCGTAGTAATAAAAGTCTCCCATACCCGGTAATACTGCGCATTGGCCGCATTGGCCCAGTACATGAGCTCCGGCGTGGCAATCACCGACGCCAGCGACGAATCCTTGATGAGACTGACGAAAGAATTTCCCAGCGCCGGAATCACCGAGCGGATTGCCTGAGGCAGGATGACATACCGCATGGCCTGGAAATGAGAAAGCCCCAGAGCGCTGGCCGCCTCCATCTGCCCCGGGTCTGTGGCCAGAATGCCGCCGCGGATGGTTTCTGCAATATACGCGCCGGCATTGATGGAAAGCGCAATCACCGCCGCCAGCACACCGTCCGGTTTCCTCATAATCAGCGGAATCACGCCGAAATACGTAATCAGTATCTGCAGAAGAAGCGGCGTTCCCCGGATGCTCTCGATAAAGCACACCGCCGGAATGGACAAATATTTCTTAGACGAAATCCGGGCCAGCGCCAGGAAAAGGCCGATGAAGAATCCCGCCGCAATGGCAATCACCGACAGCTTCACCGTCAGCAGAGCACCGGAAATAAAGAAAGGCGTATACTCCTCCACAATGGACACTTTGAAATCAAACATCTCTATCACTCCTGCTTCAAAGAAGCCAGCATCTTCTCATCGGGACTGCTGTGGAACCACTTTTCATAGATACGGCTGTACGTGCCGTCGCTGACCATATCCGAAAGAGCCTTGTCCAACTTCTGCTGCAGCGCCTGTCCCTTATCCTTCGGATAAAGAATACCGAAATACTCCGGCGTAAAAGCAGCGTCATCATAGAGGATTTTCAAATGCTGATCCGGATACTGGGCCTTGATAGCCTTCACCGACGTTTCATCCCCCACCAGCGCATCCACCTGACCGCCGATGAGCATCTGAATGGACATAGGCGTTTTGCGGATGGCCGGATTATTTTTCCCCATCAGCTTCTCCAGCGCCTCCTGGCCGGTAGAACCATTCTGCACAGCCACCGTCTTCCCATCCATCAGATCCTTCGCACAGGAAATATCAGTATCCTCCCGCACCAGGATCGCCTGCCGGGACACAAAATAAGGTTTGGAAAAGAGATAAGTCTTCTTCCGGTCATCAGTGATAGTAATCCCAGAAACAGCCGCATCCGCCTGTCCCGTGCGGATCTGCTCAAAAATAGCCTCCCATCCCGCATCGGTGATATCCGGCGTAAGCCCGGCCCGCTTCGATGCCTCTTCAATGAGATCGATATCAAAACCCGTGATCTTCCCATCCTTCAAATACTCGAAAGGATTCCAGTTCGCATGAGTCACAATATGCACATGCCCCTCGAAAGAAGCCCCCGCTTCAGGCGCCTCCTTCCCGCAGCCCCCTGCCAGCAGGCACCCTGCCGCCAAAAGAGCCGCCGCCGCTGCTATCCAAAGTTTCATTTTCCTCTTTCCTTCCTGAACTAAAGCCTCCACCAAAGCACCAAAGCCAGTGGCTGTTATTTTTCATGTTCATTATACTCCCTGAAAAGATATAATACAAGTTGTTCACTAAAATAATATTTGTTAGATGAACAGCCTACGGACCGCAAAGCCTATGACCTGCCCGCTCCTGCCTGTGGGAAGCAAGCGCAAGTGGGGCGAAATGGCATTCGAAAGCCGATAGCCGTAAGCGGATAGCAGACAGCCGAACTCTTCCTGCCGTCTGATTATCACCCGTCGAAATGCCTCTACTCCTTCAAACCTCAATTTTCTTTTCTCAACATTACGCCATACCAAAAGGACGCCTTCTATCCAAAGGCGCCCTCGCGATTCCAGCTATGCTTTTATTTCTTTTTGCAAATCGTCGTCTTCTTTGCCTGTATGGACATTTCCCTTTCCATTCCTACTACTTTTCTATAATCTTAAATCCATTCCCAAGTCCCCAAAAGCCAGCGGGCAGCCTTCAAACCTGAGAAAAAAGCAGAGCACCTTTCTTGCCTGCCCATCCCCGTTCAGGAGGTGGGTGGCAGGCCGGAAGGGGGCCATAAGCAGCCAGCCGCAAGCGGGAATCTGACAGCCCATAGCGGACCACTGAACACTCTCCGCCTGACGTCTGATAAGTCTCTCCCCTTTCCGCCATTGATTTTAGCAGTGAGCAGGAACGTTTCACACTTTTGAAAGCCCTTTTATTTATCGCATGTACAGGGATTTTTGATAATGTCAAGCGTTTCCTGCTTTTTCGCATTTTTGCTTAATTCTGCTTAATTTCTGCTTAATCGTTTTGAGCCATGCCACGCTTATTGAATCATCTCTAGTTTCTTCTGCAAATCTTCACGCATGGCATTAGTGACATGTGTATAAATTTGTAGCGTCGTATTCGGATCATTATGGCCGACGCTCTGCATGATGGCTTTCAAGGGCACGTTCATTTCTGCCAGCATACTGATGTGGGTATGCCGGAAAATGTGCGTGCTTATTTTTTTGCCTGGAATCACCACTTGACGAAGCTTGGTATTGATGAACTGAATATTATAGGGCGCGCCCGTCCTGGTCGTGAAGATATAGCCTCTATCCTTGTATGTACGGCTAATGCAATTCGTGCGCGGCCTCCACAATTCCATGCGCTTATTATCTGCCTGGAACCACTTTAAAATAGCAATGGCCCGGCTATTCAAGTCAATCGTCCGATAAGAATAAATGTTTTTTGGCGTGCCGCGCTGTATGTCTTCCCCATTCCTGGCCGACTTTAAAAGCGTGCCATTAATATTGGCCTGTCTTTTATTTATATCGACGTCCTGCCAGCGCAGGGCCAGTAATTCGCCGCAACGAAGGCCCGTCAAGGTGATAAATTCCATTGCCAGGGCCAGCCGCTGGGACATTTTGCGAAGCTGTCTGAAACATTCCTGCCTTTCATCTTCATTCAAGAATTTATTGGTTCTTTTCTCCAATTCTTGCGGCGTCGCGGGCCGACGTTTTAAAGTAAGCTCTTCAAAATCAGATACATCATTGATGTAGCCTGCCTTTTTCGCATACCGCATAATTCGCTTGATGGTGACTAATGTCGTCACGGAATAGGAGTAAGACAGCATTTCTTTATAATACATATTGGAAACAAGTTTTTCGGCCATGTCCGGAGTAAAATCGGCAAACAATAATTCATGGGCCGAACTGGCAAGAATGGCTGGAATTTCAAGCGCCACCATTTTTGCCATAAAAGCCGGGCGACGAAATGCCAGCTTTCGCACAATTCGGAAAATAGCAGACGCTTTAGGCGTTGAACCTAAAGATATTGTAAAAGGATAACGGTGATACTATGAAAGAAATAAAAGATTTAATGTACTACCATTCGGAAATACTGACATCTGAAGAAGAAACTACTATTAAATACTCGAAAGCACGTGCCCTAGATGCCGCTAAGTATCTTGAACGGTTCTGCTTGTATTTTAAATTGGACAACACCGACTGTCAGGGATGCCCTTTTGATAGTGTCGGCTGCTGCCTGTTGTATATCCCCGAAACTTGGGGCGTTACTCAGAAGTTCCCCAAAAAAGATAACGAATAAAATTTCCCTGCCAGGAATTAAGCAAACTCATTATGCACCTATATTTAAAAGGAGAATGAAACCATGGAAGTCTATAAATCAAAAAATAATCTCGATTCAATGGTATATGTAAGGCCCGCACAGCTGGCAAAACTCTTGCACCTGTCAAGAACTACTGTATGGCGGCTTTTAAACGCCTTTGCTGCTGAAGAAGGCAACGAACACGCGGTTATTGAAATCAGTAAAACACTGAAACTCGTCCCGCTTTACCGTTTTCAAGAATGGCTTACAAATCAGGATAAAAAGTATTTGCAAAAATGAAAAATCCCCTGGCGAGTGTGCAGACTCGCCAGGGGGGGAAAAGAAAGCCGCAGCTAATGACTTTTCTGTTTAATTATATATGAATTGAGGCGACATAGCAATGAAAGCAAATAGAAATTTTATCTTGTCATATTGGCGCATGTATTTTTACCGCGTCTAAAACAGCTGAGGTGATAAACTTGGGAAAACAAAAAAATGCTATACCGAAGTATGCAGGGCATGGCGAATTCGTCATTCTGACAAAACAAATGCTTTTTTCCCAGGCCTGGAGAAAAATGACTGCTAATCAGCAACGATTGTACGAACTTGGTCGTTGCCGCTGTTTTGACGCAGATCACCTACGCAAGGACTTTCCAGATTTGCCGATAATGCAAAAGAATGATGTATTCTATTTGTCATTTCAAGAGGCCATAAAAAGGGGCTTCTACACGAAGGGAAACAAAAAAAGATTTTATGAAGACATGCGGCAAATAGAAAAATTAGGCTTTTGGAAAAAGATAACTTTATCTCCTACGTGCTCCAATGGAGAACACTTTCCTCGCGCTATATATAAAATGACAATCGATTGGAAAAATTATAAGCTCCCCTAAAATCAGAATGTCCGGTAGGCAATTTGCCCACTACCTAAAATGCATTTTATGCGATATGGCATATTATCCATGCTACCAATAATATCTGTATCACAATACAATATTTTTAATACTTAAAAGCCCTTGATTCCACTGTATCAAGGGCTTTTCATGTCATAAGATGTACTTTGTTAATATTATCCAAGATGCCTATCTATAATGCCATCTACGTCCTTCACCGAATAAGAAATATCACTTTCCCATATACTGTATTCACCAGTTTCATTGACTGCGCGAATCCATTCTTCCAATGCTTTCCGTTTGGCTTCTACTTCTGCACCTTTTTTGCCTTTAGTTTCAAGGACTAAAATCTTTCCATTATCTAAATGAATAAGGAAATCAGGAATATAATTCCTGATAACACCATTCCAGGTATAAAGTATTTTAAAGCCGAGATGATCATTTTTAGCATATGACACCACATGAGGATTATGTTCCAACATATAGGCTTCCGTATCTTCCCATCCACTGTCACAAACTACATGGCTGATCTGTGACTTTTTCGTTACAGCGCAAGGCTTAGTAGTAAACCATGTAATCATATCTGCTGTACTGCGAATACGTTTACTGGTGTCATACACAGGAACAAGCTTTTCCGATTGATCCACTTTAATGTAATCCCAAAGGTGCTGTACAATACGATTCATATTAAGGGCATAAATGATGCGCCGACGTAATGGAGAAATATTGTAATTAAACAGCTCCGGTTCAATCCGGATTTTATCTGACTTCAAAAAAATTTCTGTCAAACGAATGAGCTGCCCAAGTAGAGCAAACTTTGTTCCTTCATCTTTCCACGAGGAATTCATCACATCATAAACTTGACCAGCCGCCTCAAAAACGAGGCGCTGTAGCCGGAGTTTAGCGGATAATTTTTCCAAATCAATTTCTGTGCAATGGAGGAGATCCGGATTTCCATCCACCATAGGAGCCATATCAGCACGCAACCTGGTCTCTTCCGCATTGATGACAAGTTCCGGCATATCTTTCATATCCATAGAGAGTTTTTGCTTCCACACTCGATCAAGTCGGATAATATTGGGCCAACTGATTTGAAGTATCTCTCTTTCCGGCAAAGATTCAATCTGTGTTTTGGGTTTCGGTGGTTTCACCGTACCATCCCCATCACCTTCAGTAGGGAGGAATCGGAATGGGATTCCGAAAATATTGACATATTCAGGAGTAAAGAGATCTTTTCCCTCCTGCAGATCATAGGACGTCCGACGAAGACCGCGGCCCACAACCTGTTCACACAAAAGCTGGCTGGTAAATGCCCGAAGGCCCATGATGTGAGTGACTGTCTTCGCATCCCATCCTTCAGAGAGCATTCCTACGGATATGACATTCCTCACCTGTTCGCCAGGCTTTCCTTTTTGTCCAACCGTATCTACAATTTCACGAATTTCTTCAGCAGCTTTTTTCTTGGAGCCGGTCCCGGTATCTGCGTCTTTAATCACTTTAGAGTCAATACGCACTGTTAATTCCGGTACACAAAGTTCAGGAATATCTATTCTCTGTTTGTCAAAAGCATTTTTAATGCGTGCTGCTGTTTCTGTTCGGTTAGCTACCGTAATCATGACAGGAGGCGTAGGCATCCCCTGTTTTTTCCACGATTCATAAGCAGCCTGCCAGTCTTTTCCAAGCAGATAGTATGCATTATTTAGTAAATCCGGCAAAGGTTCTGTAGGCTCTGCTTTTCGATTAATGTCGTCTTTTACCGTTGGATCGGCGTAGATATGGTACAGTCTGGACCGCAATTTATTACCATCTACTACAGGTGACGCATCATCCCTGATAACAATGCGAGGCGTTTTTACCAATCCTGACTCAATACCATCATTTAAGCCAAAATCACTTACAATCCAGCCAAATAAGGCTTCTTCCCCATTCTTCTTTCCCGATGGTGCAAAAGGGGTAGCTGAAAAATCATAGCAGCAAAGGATATGCCGAGTTTTATTAATACGATCAAGGCCGCCGATCCAAACAGTTGCCTGTTCCTCATTCTCAAGATATTCCTTTTTATCCTGGCCTTTCAAGGACACTTTAACTTCCGGATTCTTACGCCAAGCATGATGTGCTTCATCATTAATGACCAAGATATTATGAAAGCGCGAAAGTTCTCCTAAAACTTCCCGTGTATAAGCTTCATCACTTAAAGGACCACGCTTATCGACACTCTTCTTTTTTGCCAACTGTTCTTCCGTCTCCCAAGCCAGAGCCTGCCAGTTAGTAATCTTAATGTATCCCTGGCGCAATTTATCCATCAGACCGACAGGAACAACATTAAATTGCATGTAATAGTTATTTTCACCCCCCGGTTCCAGCACTGCAAGGCGACTACGTACCGTAAGCCCCGGCGCTACGATAAATACGTATTTCGTAAACCGCTTATCTTGTGGATAAGTAACTTTATTGCATACTTGCCAGGCAATCAGCATAGACATGACCGTAGTCTTACCACTTCCCGTACACATCTTGGTACACAGACGCCGAAAATCTCCCCCATCATTCGGTATATGAATGCCGGTTTTATCTGCATCAGATGCTTCTGTGAGCCATATCAAAGTTTCAATTGCATCAAGCTGACAAAAGAAAAACGGATACTGACGAGCATCCTTGTCATGCCAATGTGCAAGCAGACGACGAGTTACTCCTGTAATTCCAGGGTAATCGGCTTCCCGCCACGCTTTGACACGAGGTCGGATTTTGTTTACCAAAGGAAGTTCCACAAATTTCCCTTGTGTACCATAGGAGCTTTTCTCTTCCGTAGAAATAACATAGCCGGCAGGGCGCCGTCCTTTTTCAAGATAAAACCGATCTTTTACATTATCATATTTCCAAAAGGACTCAGGTTCCCGGTAGGCAGAATTGATAATAAGATGAGAAATACCACCAGCCATTATTCCTCACCTACTTTCATAACTCTTAAACTTTCAATACCACGGTCATCGATAATTTTTACTGCCACCAAAGTATTGGGCTCTGCTGTAAACCAAATTGATTCATTACCGGCATATTTTTGAATAAGATCCGGATTAATTTCTGCTTTCAACGTTTTTGCCAGCTTATTCCAGCCACCCTTTTTCCCTTCCATGGGGAAGAAAACTTGACTCGGTTCTATGCAGTTCATAGGATCGTAATTTGTATCTAGCATCCACATGGCAATATTACTATCTGTGCCAGAAGTTACAATTCCTTTTTTTACATCATAGTAATCAAAACCATGAACAATAACTTTATATTTATCTTTGCTACGTCCATCCTTAACCAATTCCACATCCGGTTGCCCCACCAACCAAAAACTCTGATTAGATGATCTTTTTTTCTTTAAGTCCTCCGTCATAAGGTCTGTATTCATTTGTACCTTGAGTACAGTTACCCCAGGCCATACAGTTTCGTCTACCATCTGTGCTGCTTCAGGGCCAAACTGGAAAGCCGCAAAAACAATATAATCCGGTGTTGGTCTCATGGTTTGTGCTCTATTCAGAGCCATGTCGATGTAACGTACATCCATTACTTTGTTTTCACTACCAAAACAAATGATAGCTCGTTTCGGTACATCCTCTTTAGTTTCCGCCTGAGCTTGGAAGAATTCAACGCCTTCCAACGGTTCCACGCGAGAAAAGTCAAGGCGATTTCCATTCTTTCCAATGATACCTGTTGCAAGAAGTTCCTGTCGCCATTCTTCCTGTTTAACTGTCAGATCATCATCGTCATTCCCCGGCAAATCGTCAATAGGGCGAACAATGGGTGCCGGTAAAGATTCTACCGTGAAAGGCCCGGAAACACGCACTTTGGTCTTATCTATCTCCGGCTGATCGTAAAGGGTTTCTTCAGCAGGAGGCTCATTATTAGCAATAGATTTCAGCGTGATATGTGGAACCGTCTTGTAAACAAAACCTCCGGAAACCCCCTGTTCCGGATGAGCCAGCTTATAGTAATCAAAGGTAGCTGTCATCAGTCGTTCTTTGGCCAGTTCAAGAGCTACACGGGATGTATCACAGGTAATCCAGCGGCGCCCCCACTGCTCAGCCACATAGGCTGTTGTTCCACTACCACAGGTTATATCGAAAACAAGGTCATCAGGATCTGTAGACATGAGCATACATCTTTGTATAATCTTATCATTTGTCTGAACGACATATATCATATCATTGACTTTACCAGCAGTATCTTCCCATAAATTTGTAACTTCGATAACAGGATAATCAGAAATATAGAATTTGTAGCCAGCCCCATCACGAGTTTTCACCAATCTGTTTTGTCCTAACAGTCGTTTCATTTGAATAGAATTGCCGCGCCATACATATCCTGGTTTGGGAGTAATTTTATCACCATCAATAACTAATGGAAAAACTCTTTCCTCATCACTTCCTCTTTCAATGATTTTATCAACTCTAAAAATTTTAGCATGTTCGGATGTTGTTATAATATCTCTTTTTTCAGCTGTAGTTAAAGTTCTTTCTTCTCCATTCGCAAAATCACCCCATAAAGCCAATTTTTTAGGATCTTCTGTTGAGCCTTCAATTCCTGTCCTTCTAGTAAATAATTTATGGACTTTATCTCCAATACATTTAATATCCTTTGCATACCATAAGATGTAATTAAATGAATTTCTTATAATTTTTGCATTTGGTGTTCCCTTTTTCCATACAATTGTTGCACATTCATTTTCATGCCCAAACACTTCATCGCAAATTTCTCTTACATAATGCACGTTTTCATCTGAAATCTGCACAAAAATAGATCCACTATCTGCTAAAAGTTCTCGCGCTAAAAGCAGTCGATCTCGTAAGTAGCTAAGATATGAATGAATTCCCAACTCCCAGGTATCACGAAACGCTGTAATCATTTCCGGTTCCTGACTAAGATCTTCATCCTTTTTATCTTTTACATCTCTCTTATTAATAAAAGGCTGAAAGTTTGATCCATACTTGATTCCATATGGTGGATCAAAGTAAAACATTTGTACCTGTCCTGCAAGGCCCTCTTTCTCCAGGAGCGAGTTCATAATGACAAGGCTGTCACCAGCAATGAGACGATTCGTCCAGTCCACACCATGCTTATAAAATTCCAGTGCTTCCCGACGTTTTTTCTGCCGAACCACAGGATCATCATCTTCAAATAGGCTCATTACCGGAGGTAGTTCTTCATCTCCTATAACCTGTACATGGCTGAGAATTTTAGACGGCTTAATAGATTCATGGATATGAATAGAGGAAGTCGGCACATCAAAAGACATCCCTTCCTTTTTCCCCGCCCACTCCAGTGTAGGGTCCAGGTTTGGATCAAAGGCATAAGTTTTCGTTGCTTCTTTAGTACGATCAAATTTGGCAATACCAATAGGCGGATTGTTTGTTCTTTCTTTATCCGCATGGTCATATGCATCAATCACACGGAGCTTATCTACATCTTTTTCAGTCAATTGTTTCTTTCTTTTTACCACTTTTATCCTCCTCATTATTGAGCATTATATACCCAGTTATTTGAAATACCACATTAGAGCCTTTATAGTTTATCATGTAATTTCTTCGCTTCATGCAACTATATATTTATGCTATGAGATTTGCGTCAAATAGAAAATTTAAATTTTTATCCTCCAATGGCGAACCTTCTCTCCACGCTATATGTAAAGTGACAGCCGATTGGAAAAATTATAAGCTACCTAAAATCAGAGTGTCCGGTAGGCAATTTACCTACTACTAATACGGCAAATCGCCTACTGCTTAACAGTCTGAAACATAAAAACAAATGTTCCTAGTACGGCAAATTGCCTACTTTCTAAAAAGCAATTGTTCCGCTTAACTATAGTCATAATACGTTTTTTAGAACGCATGTTTCTTGGTGGGTAATTTGCCGTACTATCTATATATATAGCCATACCATAATCCAAAAAAAGAATCAACCTATGTTTTAATGGATCCATGGAAGTGTAAATAATTAAAGAATCTTACATACTCCAGCCACGATATATTTCTTCTTCAATCTGTTCCAGCTGGTCTTTCTTTTTGCTATAATCTTCGTCGTTCCACCAGGCCTGATAGCGACCGTGAGTATCTTCGACAGCTTTCTCCAAGAACTGATCGATTTTTCCCAAGACTTCCATCTGATTCTGTTGATTGACAGCTTCCGCATGAGGCAGATACCGATTTTCCTTCCCTCGCGGAAGAATTGTTTTCTTGGCATCACCATAAAGCCGGACAGTGTCTTTGGTTCGGGAAACATCGAGGATTTCCCTTCCATCGGGGCCCATAGTCAGCGTATACACAGAGGCCCGGCCCCTTTCAACGGTATCTCCCAAGAGGAGGGCCGTCTTTTTTTGTGTCTCCTTTTCTCCTGCCGGTATATCACGCAAGACCACATAGACCCGTCCATTTCGTGACAGAATCCGAAAATCTTTCAACGGCTTGCTGCCTTCCAGCTTGCTGTGACGCATGACGAGTTTCGGCAACTGCCGTGAATACAGAATAGTATCCGAATCTGGGACATTTTCTTTGAGTTCGGCAGCTTTTGCCAGATACATCTTTTCCCGATTCTTGGCCTTGGCGACTTCGCCATAGATTTTCTTAGCATTTTCCTGAACTGTTTCATTCTGCTGGGCCAATTCGTCTATGATGTTCTGGATGTCGCCGTCTCTATCATGCAGTTCCTCATCATATGCTTTCAGCTGTTTTTCCATAGATTGTTTTTGGCGCAACTTGTCCGAATAAGCCAGGTAGAATTCTTTTTTATGCTCATATGGGATGTCTTTTAGTTCGATATATTTCTTTTCCATTGGCTTGAGTTCTTCCAGAATGCGCTGATGACGTTTCTTCAGATTATGATAGTCTTTACCAACGACACGTTCGATAGCGATGTGTCTAAATAGGCGTTCTGGTATGACTCTAGCCTTGATTTTTTTATATTCTGCCAACTGTTCCGCCTGTTTCTTGGCCTGTTCCTTAGCCCGTGCTTTCAGTCCAGCATAGACATCATTTGCCGTGACAACAATCGGTTCATTAGCCAGTTCTTCTGCCTGTTCATCATCGGCTTCGGTAGCCAGCTTGGCTTCCATTTCCATGATTTCTTCATGACGGATGTGCTGTTCTTCCAGCTCGATTTCCTTAATGATCCGGCGCAACACCTTATCAATGGCAAAACAGGTGATTTTTTGTTCCACGACGCTGTCATCTGTATCCGTAGTATCCGTTACCATGGTTCCAACTTCATCACTATCCACAGAATCCGTCTGTTCGTCGATTTCCCTTACCCGTTCTTGCATCCGTTCCATAACCTTCGGGTTCTTGTAGGCTTCTCCTAAATGAGGCGCAGGAGTTCTGTCCAGTTTTTCTGCTTCTTCAAAACGGCCCTGTGCTAGCAAATCCTGCCGCTGAGCTGCCAAGGATTTTTCGCTGATTTCCTGATTTAGACCCAGTTCCTTGAATTTGCGATTGACGATATCAGCCCACATCTTACGCATGGCAATATTTCCATGTTTGTCATGATAAAATCGGTCGGCCCGATACCCGGAGCAAGGTTCCCCATACTGATTGACGGCATACTGCTTGAAATACATATCTGGACCAAGGGGACGGTCTTTTTCTATGCTTTTTTCACAGAGCATAAGGTGACAGTGAATGTTTCGGTGGTCAGGGTCATAGGCAGCTTCTTTATCATGAATGGCATAGGTAAAGGCATGATTTTTGCCGATTCCGGATTCTTTTAGGAACTCTTCGATTAAGGCGATATTGTCATCTAGGCTCAATTCTTCCTGCAACCCCATACGAATTTCACGATATGCCCGGCCTTTGACACGACGGTTGGCTTCGGCAGCATCCCAGAATTTCCCAGCATCCTGTGCCCATTCCGGCAGGTTCCCAGAACAGGTGAAGACGAGGTCTTCCTTCTTGCCCTTCATATTGGCATAGAGTCCCTCACGGCATATGTAGTCATAATGTGCACGCGTATTTATTTTTGTTCCGTCTGCCCTTGTTGCATGGGGATGATTGCCGAAATAATAGAGTGCCATAGCACACATCAAAAGATTATAGAAAATTTATAATTAGCATTTCACGTATTGATAGGCCACTTGTGGCCTACGCCGCAGGCGTTCTCCGAAGGAGGTCCTTTCCGCTGCTGGCGGAAAGCGCATGGCCACGTCTCGGAGAGACATGGGTAAATGCACATCCAATTGTTTTTGATTCTTTCCTTATGCCTTATTATAGCATTCGACATTAAGATTATCGAGATATTTTTATAAAGCAAAAAAGCTCGGGGAACTTCTGAAAAACGACGGACTGAGTAATTAATCGGGAAGCATCATATTGTCGTACTATCGAAAAAAAAATCGACCACACCTTGTGCAAACGACTATATAAAAAGCCCGGCAAAATAAGCCGGGCCACCTGGCAGAAATAACAAAAAGGCGCAATAAATATGATAACTGCTTATTTCTTGCTTAATTTATAAAAATATTGATAAAAAGCAGAGTAAATAAGGCGTTGTATTACCCTTTCCGCCATTTCGAGGGAAACCGAGAAATCTCCCACGCACAATGTCACCACCGTAAGTAGAATCTACGTTACAAGCCACACTGATAGTCTGAAGTCTGACCGTCTGATGTCTCCCACCGAATTGTCTCTACCTCCCCAAACCTCAAATTTCTTTCCTCAAATCTATCTTGAGCGTCTGTCTATCTCCTGCCGATACATCATAAAAAAATCTTTTTCCATCATGTTCACATAAAAGCCAATTTTTCTATTTATATAGTAGAAGGAAACAAATCATGAGACGCTGCTTCGGAAATCAAACCTTTTCCTGCTAATCCTAGGCAATACAGAAAAAGGCATTCCATTGCAACAGTCGGGATCCCATGTTCCTTCTCTCCAATCCGGGATGGTAGTAAAAAGCAAACACAAAGAAACTCAGGACTCCAGAAAATCCCTACAGGGCAGAAATGACGGGAGACTCATGTATGGCGCGCGCCGTCGTACCAGGTACAGCAGCGGCCGTAGACCATGCAGACACCGAACTCATTGGGCATGATGGGAAGCTTGGAGACACCGGGTTTCTTTGTAGTGGTTTTGGAAAATGATTTCCGGCCTCTGCGCCTACTTCCCTCTGCCCAAGGAATAGGCAGCAAGCACAATGAGACGAAAAGGGAGCAATTATCACAATCTCTTATCTCCCGGCACTCAAAATCTTGGACAGCATCAAAATGATCTTATAATCAACTTTTAATTCAAATACTTTAGTACCATCTTATAATGGTCATTCATTCTGAGCCCCTCAGCTTTCATACCACCGGCTTGCCCCCACAAAGCATGTCTTCTATGGTTTTGGCTACACCGTCTTCTTCATTGGAAGGGCAAAGGGCCCGGGCCGCTTTTTTAGCTACTTCATCAGCATTGCTGACGGCATAGGAAAGGCCGGCCATCCGAAGGAGGGGCACATCGTTTTCTGTATTTCCAAATGCCATGACTTCATCGGGAGAGATACCTATCTGGTTACAGAGGAAGCGCACGGCTGCTCCTTTATTGACTCCTTTTTTATGGACATCCACGAAATCATCGCCAGGGAAAACTACATCCACCAGACCGCTGAACTTGTCTTCCACTACCTGCCGGATAGCCAGCCTTTTTTCCAAAGATGGATCGGCAAAGACGATGCGAGTCACCAGTTTCTCGGGATGGTAGAAATTCTCACCCAGGTACACCGGTTTTTTGGAGCGGTATTTCTGGTACTTTTTCTCTGTGCCATTGGGTTTATCCATGTAAATCACATCATCCATGAAGGAGGTGGCATTCCACCCTCTTTTTTTTGATTCCAGAAGGATGGCGGAAGCCAGGTCCGGCGAAAGTCCTTCCTGCCGCACAGGCTCTCCGGTTTCACTCATCATAATCCAGGCTCCGGTGTAGCAGATAAGGGGCACATTGCCCAGCTGGAGCGTATCTGCCTTGGCTTTGGCCGAGTCCCACATGCGGCCAGTGGCCACTACGATTTCATAGCCCCGGCTTTGGGCCTTCTTGATGACCTGCCTGGAATAATCGGAAATCGTCATATCATCATGAAGCAGTGTGCCATCCAAATCGATGGCAATCAGACGAACAGCCATAGGAAACTCCTTTCAGAAAATCACTGATTTCTCCGCCGAAGGCCGGAGAGCAGGACAGGGCTGGGAATCTGGGAAAGAAAGACACCCAGGGTCATGGCAATGACACCGATGGTCTGCCTGAAGGTAAAGGATTCATCCAGGAAAAAAAGGCCTGACAGCCCTCCGAATACCATTTCCATACTGAGAATCATGGACGCCTCGGTAGGCGGCATGTACTTCTGCCCCACTGCCTGCAGGGTATAGGCCACACTGGTGGAAAGAATCCCTGTATAGAGAATGGGCCACGCCGCCCCCTCAAGACCTGCCAGGTCCGGCGTTTCAAAAAGAAAGGCCAGCATGAGGTTCAGCACCCCCGTCACCATGAACTGCCCTGCCGACAGAAGCACCGGAGAAAAACGCTGGGTCAGATAATTCAGCATATGGATCTGCACCGTAAAGGACAGAGCGCAGAGCAGCATGAGCCCATCGCCCAAACTGATGGAAAAGTCGCTGGTTATTGAAATGAAATAAACCCCTGCCATGGCCAGGATGGCGCCAATCAGATGATTGCGAAGAAGGGGCTGTCCCAGAAAGAGGCCTGTGATGGGAACCATGAGAAGATAATTGGCTGTGAGAAAGCTGGCCTTGGAAGCAGTCGTGTACTGCAGCCCCACCTGCTGCAGGGTAGCTCCCAGAAAAAGGGGAATCCCCACCATGAGGAACGCAGCCCAGAGAGGGATGGACGTGGGCAGAGGACTTTTCCCCTCCCTGTGAAAATAGAGAAAAGGCAGAAGAGCCAGAGAACCGATGACAAAACGAACCCCGTTAAACGTAAAGGGCCCTACCATATCCATGCCCACTACCTGGGCCACAAAGGCAAAGCCCCAGATGAGGGCCGCCGCCAGCAAAAGCAGACGATATTTCATATACATGCTCCTTAAGGTATAATAGAGAAAGCTTTCCTTATTATATCAGATTCAAAGGTTCCATACCCCAAGAAAGGAGAACATGATGAAAGAAATCGTAATCGCCCAGCCCCTGGGCGTATCCAAAGAAACACTGGACACCCTCCTTGCCCCTCTCACCGGCAGGGGATACCATCTCACCCTCTGGGACAGCCTCCCAAAAAACCAGGTCGATCTGGGAAATCGCATTTCCAAAGCAGACCTGGCGGTCATTGCCAACTACCCACTGAAAAAAGAAGCGCTGGACAAAGCCTCTTCCCTCAAATACCTCTGCGTCGCTTTCACCGGCGTGGACCATGTAGATATCGATACCTGCCGTGAGAAAGGCATCGCCGTCTCCAACTGCGCCGGCTACTCCACCGAATCCGTGGCAGAACTGGCCATAGGTATGATGCTTTCCCTCTACCGTAAACTGGAGGAAGGCAAAGACGCTGCCGCCCATGGAAAAACAGGCGCCGGCCTTCGGGGAATTGAAATCAAAGACCGCACAGTAGGCATCATCGGCACCGGCGCCATCGGATACCGCACCGCAAATCTCGCCAAAGCCTTCGGCGCCAAAGTCATCGGCTACAACCGTTCCCACAGCCATGACGATATCACCTACACCGACCTTAACACCCTCCTTCAAACAAGCGACATCGTATCCATCCACCTTCCCCTGACAAAAGACACAAAGCACTTCATTGACAAAGACAAACTGTCCCTCATGAAAAAAGACGCTATTCTGATTAACACCGCCAGAGGCGGCATCATCGACAATGAAGCCCTGGCAGAAGCGCTGAAAAAAGGTGAAATCGCCGGCGCCGGCATCGATGTATTCGATATGGAGCCGCCCCTTCCCGAAGACTATCCCCTCCTTTCCGCCCCTCACACCGTCCTTACACCCCATGTTGGATTTGACACGGAAGAAGCCATGGAAAGAAGAGCCGCCATTGTGGCAGACAACCTCAGGAGCTTTGTAGAAGGAAAACAGAAAAATATCATATGCTGACATAAAAACAGAAAAGCCTATCAGGGGAGTATGGGCCAGCTTTTCCCGACTTGCGTATCCTACCCAGTATACGCACACTAATGAGGAAAATCCTGCGATTTCTCTTCCTTATTGCTTTTCTGTTTTTGTTTTGCCTTTGCTTCTGTCTGTTGCCGGCCTGGTTTAGGAGAAGTGAGGGTTTGAAAAGATGGAATTTCCTGATTTCTCCTCTCTCTCCTGCCCTCTTCTCTACTGCGGATGTGGAAAAAGGCATTAGGGAAATGGGATGTATCATCTCATGAGGTCTTTTCATCCCTCTGATGCTAATATCGCAGAAGTCTCACTTCTTTGACCCCCCCCTGAATGGAAAATTTTTTAAATTCTATTTTCTCGAGCCTATCCTCACCGCTGATACGTAAGGGCAGTGAAGAAATGAAAATCATTTTTTCACTGCCCTTTTTGTATACATTCATTTTCACGGAAATTAATTAAATAACAGCCTGCGTCCTCTACGTCATTTCGAGCGATGCTGCATATGGTTATAGATGATCATGCTTTTTGTCCTTTTGAGGATCTGAATCCAGAAATCTCCTGCCCCGATGAGGCTTGTCCTAATGTGGAATGAGATTTCTCCACTCCGCTCCGCTACGGTCGAAATGACGGTGAGGCGGAATAGAAAATCTTTTGAGAGGAGGTTGTAAAAAGGAGGGGCTTATGCAATATAAATGTATGGAGAGAGAAAAGAGGACGCTTTCCATGGAAGAATTCTATTTCCCATCTGTCATGTACATCGCGATAATTCCGGCCGGAATACAGCTTTGACAGAAAGGAATCAAGAATCCCTGTATACAGGCTCCCGATTTTCCCCTCCCGCTCCCCGGCGCCGGAGAAGCGAAACGGATTCTGCAGATTCGTAAAAGATATGATAACCCATCGCAAAAGCACGGATACCATTCCTTGCAGCATGAGCCTGCATTCCCGGACGGCCAGAGCAGGGTTGACGCAGGATTTTCCTGTGATTTAGCGCTCAGGGAAGCCCGCCATACTGACTGGCTCGGATACCATCCGTGTTTTTGTGCTGCCTTTTAACAGCACGAAAAAAGCAGCCCCTCATGGAGCTGCTTTTTTCAATGTAAGAACTCCTGATTGGTCCCATGCCGCTCCACGGTAGGGCGTCAAGGCATCTGCTTCGATGAATCGGCCAGGGATAGCCGCCTAAGCGGAATGTCTGTGTCGTCAAGGAAGAAAAGATGCGCTATATTGCCACCAGGATGTCTAGCAGGTCATGCCTCAGGAGTTTTTATGGAGTTTTCGGCGCGCCGGAGAGGAAAAATTCATGAAGGTTTTAAGTCTTTCCTTCCCGCTTCCATGGATTGTGCACCGCGGGAATTGGAAAGACTTTCGCCAGGCCTTTTCGCCTCTCTGGTCATATAGTCGGGGAGCCTGGGTAAGTGTATCAGTCAGGATTTGTGGATATACCCCTGGACACAACTTCGGTGTGAGGGTTGACGGGGCTTTAGACACGCCCTGCGAACGGTCAGCCGACAATAGGAAGGCCCTTTTATGGGCAGGCTAAGGGAGGGCTTTGGCTGACTTGCGCATTCGCATTATATGCAGAATGCCCACATGGGGGTTCATAGGATTCAGAAGGTTCAAAAGGTTCAGAGGGTGGTGGTGGCGGCTTCGCCGCAGATTAAAAAAAGAGCGTGGCTGGCGCCGCGGGTTGTGTAGAAAAGTGAAGTTGTGTGCGCTCCGCTCAGGGGGCAGGAATAAAGTCCTTAGGATTGACCGGCCGTTGGCGGTCGGGTTCGAAAGTTTGACGGGCTATCGGTCAGTCGACTAAAAGGAAGGTACTTGTATGCTGCAGGCTAAGGACCTGCTTCACCTGGCTTGGAAACCCTCTGCAGGGTCTCCACAAGGGAGGACATACAAACCGGGCTTCGCCCTTTGGAAATGTACCCTTTTATGCTAAAAAGGGCTGTGAAAAAATGGGAATCATTTCTTCACAGTCTTTTTCATTGACAACCTGCAGTTTATCCATTTCATGACTGCCGCTTATCTTCGAAATTGAATTTTTCCATATCCGCCGGCAGCCTGGCAGTGAACAGTTTCCCGGAGAGTGCATCCAGAGGAGGCTTCACATGTTCCGGAAACCCTACTTTTCCTGCATGGAGCAGCTGCCGCCTGATATGATTTCTATCCGAGAAGGCTATGCTCTCCTTTGTGCCATACTTCCTGTCTCCCAAAAGGGGATGACCGGCGTGGGCGAAGTGGACGCGTATCTGGTGGGAGCGGCCGGTAATGAGATGGACTTCCACCAGAGTGCAGAGGTCCTGCCCCATTCTTCTCACGGCGATTTGCTTATATCTTGTTTCCACGGGCCTGGCGCCTTCTTCTTCATGGTCCAGACAGCGAACCTGATTTTTTCTTTCATCTTTAACCATCCAGCCTTTGAAGGTACCCTGTTTTTCTGTTTCGCCCCAAACCATGGCGGTGTAAGTCTTGCTCACTGCCCTGGTGCGAATGAGCTCACTCAGCTGCTGCAGGGCGGCCATGGTCTTTCCGGCCAGCACAATGCCGCTGGTGTTTCGGTCCAGCCGGTTGCAGATGGAGGGACGGAAGGCCGGGGTGATTTCATTTTTTAAATAGGCAAGAAGGCCGTCATTCAGGGAAAGGCTGCCGCTGCCGTCCCCCTGGGAAAGAAGGCCGGCCGGTTTATTCAGTACCAGCACGTTCTCATCTTCATAGAGGATGGAGGAGGAGAAAAAGGAAAGGTCTTTCCCCTTCGGTTTCATTTCGTCCTGAAATTTTGAAATGGTATCATCGGAAAACCAGATGTCTATTCGGTCGCCGGATACTAGTTTTTCTTTTCCTTCCATCTTTTTCCCGTTCAGAGTGATGTTCTTTTTTCTCATGCTTTTCCGAATCAGTCCTGCAGCAGCATTCGGAAGGAGACGGGTTACATATTTCCATGCAGTAGTACCTGCTTCTGCATGTGACACGATCCAGAATTTCATAGATTCACCTGCCTGTCTTCATAAAGGAATCCCGCTTTTCGAAGGGACTCTTCCACCCTGTCCATATCTTCTTTCTCTTTCGTTTCCACCAGATGGCTGTGGATGCCTCCGCTCATGGACGAAAGAAGGGGCGCATTCTTTGTTTTCATTCTTTCGATGAAGGCCCTGATGTCTCCTCTGTTCCTGATTTCCAAACCAGCGGTAAGGGTACCGTACACTTCGTGCTCTACGGACACGTTGTGCACCATGCCGCCGGCAGAAATAATCATTTCCAGCTCTTCTGCCGTATGACTGCGGTCATGGCAGCAGACCAGGGTTTTCCGGTATCCTTTTCCTTCCTGTTCGGTCAGGTAGTATCCCCGGGGTGTGGGGTAGTGTAAAATATTTTGTGTAAATGAATCTTGCTCAAAATATTTTCATACCTC
>ENA-ORRN01000090-ORRN01000090.1-human-gut-metagenome-genome-assembly--contig:-NODE-90-length-75493-cov-6.968438_pt1 | contig 75493 bp, 63 predicted proteins | sample MGYA00242174_ERZ509132 | MGnify/ENA primary metagenome ERZ509132 (study PRJEB26280, sample SAMEA2338671) | human gut metagenome | biome: human gut; feature: human-associated habitat; material: faeces... | reverse complement strand
TGGATAGATATATCTATATTATGCTGCAAGACGTAAAGTGACGTAAGATAAAATTCAAGAAATTGACAAAAAAATTAAGCGTTTGCAACGCTTAGAGAGATTTTTAGAGGACGGAGGTGTCAAACTTCCGGTCAACTTAAAATGAAATAATCGCATTATTTTCTCTTCTTTATTTCATGTTTAGTTGATTTTTTGAAATAAATTAGATATAATAAACATATATATTTCAAGTTTTGAGAAAGGAGTGTATATTGATGAACAATCGTGCAGGTCATTATAAATCAAATTTGTCAGGCGAAATGACATACAGTTCCTTCGTCCCGTCCCCCCTGCCTCCGACTCCCCCGGTTGAACTGTCAAATGATATTATAAATTTACTCGTAAAAGCCAATTCTCAACTTGTTGTTTTAGAGGCTGTTGTTTCCCGTATTCCGAATGTCGCGTTGTTTATATCCATGTATGTGCGTAAGGAAGCATTGATGTCTTCGCAGATTGAGGGTACGCAAGCAACTTTAGAAGATATTCTTGATCCACTGCTGGATGCCAACGCAAACCGTGATGTCGCGGATGTTGTAAACTATATCAAGGCAACCGAGTTTGCTATAAAGCGCTTACATTCCCTCCCATTATGTAATCGCCTGCTTAGAGAAACCCATGCAGTTTTAATGGAAGGTGTACGCGGCCAAGAAAAAAATCCCGGTGAGTTCAGGCGTTCCCAGAACTGGATCGGCGGTCAAGGCAGCACTCTTAAGAATGCCCGATACATTCCTCCGGCTCCCGACGATATGCAGGCCGCAATGTCCGACCTCGAAAAATATATTCATGCAGACGATGAAACAGATGTTTTAATTCGAGCAGCGTTAATACACTATCAATTTGAAAGCATTCACCCATTCCTTGATGGAAATGGTCGTGTAGGCCGCCTGCTGATTACGCTGTTTTTAATGGAGAAAAAAATTCTCACAACACCCGCTTTATATATTTCTTATTTTTTAAAGAAAAATCGGATAGAATACTACGATCGTATGACTGAAGTAAGAGCAAAAGGAAATTACGAACAATGGGTCAAATTTTTCCTTCAAGCTATCATAGAATCTGCAGAAGACGCAACGGCGTCTATTGATGAGTTAACTTCTCTTCACAACGCAAATGTGACCGTAATTTCCAAACTGGGGCGTGCATCGAAAAATGCATTGCTTGTTTTTAACTACTTGGAGTCTAACCCTATTATCGAGATTGGAAAAACATCTGAAGTTTTAAACATTAGTTTTAACACGGTATCAAGTGCTGTCAAACGTTTAGTCGATGTCGGTATTTTAGTGCAGACATCTGACAGCAGCAGAAATCGTACCTTTGCCTATGAAGCATATCTTGATATTCTGCGTAAAGGGACATTTTATTAGACTATCCGGTGAAAATCACAGAAAAGGGACTCTGTAATTTGTTTAAAAAAGTCCGCGCTCCATATATTTAAGACAGATGGATTACGAATAAATGGTTCCACATCTGCTTTCGCTTGTGCATAATCAATTTGATCAAATCGCTCGCACAGCATCTCTTTAATTTCCGGAAGTGTACACTCTACACTTGGTGTGATAAACCCAGACTGAAGTAAGCGCTGCCTCAGGTGTTTTTGATTAACGGCCGCCCCTTTTGACAAATAAAAAATATAGTCATATAAGTCTCTGCCTTTGATTCGGTTCTGCCATGTGCGGCAAATAACGGCATGTATTTTACCTGCAAACAAAGACGGAAGATCATACATGTTGACTTCATAAGGAACCGGCATCAATCGATATTTATGCTCAAATCCTGCATAAGCCGGCGGGTTAACATCGACCTCAAATTTAATTTTTATTGTTTCATTTTGTGCAACGCTGTTAGCAATTCCCTCACCTGCAGAAAACAGAAGCAAATGCTCTCTCGTATTTCCCTTCAAAAAAGCAGATTGAATATTGCTTTCTTTCGTTTTCTCCTTTTCGATAATTGTGACATTTAATCCAAATGATTTAACCTCTTGCTGTAAGGCCGGAAAATAGGATGCTAAATTAAATTCCTCATTTTTCTCTTCCAAAGAGAAATCTAAGTCTTCCGAAAATCGGTCAAGCCCGTAAAAAATTCGAAGTGCAGTGCCTCCGTAAAAAGCTGCCTCCTTAAAGAATCCCGCACGGGACAATCCGCATAAAACAATTTCCTGCATAATCTCTTTCATCGCGTTTTTATGATCATAAAGATTTTCTATATTGTATTTGCTTAGCATTTGTTCAATCATCGTACTCATTTTTGCACTCTCCTTAGTAAAATCTCAAATTTTGCAACATTAGTCGCATGGTACGCATTTGACAGCAGTTCAATTTTCTTGGCATCTAATTTTAAAAGTTCCTCTTTTTCGATTCGAAGATTCTGAAACAGCAATTCTGCCAATTCTTCCGTGTTTTTTACCGGGGACATCGTATAGAGCTTATCGCACAGTGCCTTCTCCGGTTCTGCAATTCGATAAAAATATTCTCCCTCTTGTATCAGGTTGATTCCCAGCGGAAATGCGGCAGATGGCACATCTCGATAAGAAAAATTTCCGAAAGGTGTTTGAAAGATTTTTTTCTTTTTCTTCTCAAAGGTTGCACAGGTAATGGTATATACAGCTTCAGGAATCAGGTTATAATATGCCAGCGCATATTCAAACGAAATGTACGACGGTCCGTAAATGCTGCCTGCCAGCAAATATCCGGGAGTATTTTTATTTGTTTCGTACAATCCTCTCGTAATGCGGAAGCATTCTCCTTGATTCGCCATTCGTGAAAGTTTCGCCTTTGGATTTGCATAACTTCGCAGTTCCTCGAGAATCATGTTTGTCGTTTTTATCATATTTTCACCTCTTAGTATCATTATATTGGATTAAATGGTGAAAATCAAGCATTTTTTTCATTGTCCGAACCATTACACCAACTGTTCCTCGTAAATCAAAAAAATTCCGGCATTTTCCTTTGCGATATCAAGCATACGCTTTGTAAATCCGCTTTTGCTGAATATTACGAATTCCACCTCGTCTTGTCTTCCTATTCACCGAGCAGCCATTCTATGAGGTTTTCAGATTTGATGCCGTCATAGGAAGCATCAAGCCCCGGCTCAAGGGATAACACGATTTTTTCGTAGTTATCGCGAATGCTTTGCAATGGTGCAAGTTCCCGCTTACGCACGTCCTCGTTCATCATGGACTCCGTTACTTGGATATATTTTTTCTCGTCGGCGCTTGTTGCGATGAAGTCCACCTCAGCATTGCCGCTCTTGCCGATTGCTGCATCATAGCCCCGGCGAAGCAGTTCGAAGTAAACGACATTCTCGATGGCATGACCGCTGTCCCGATTGCGGAATCCCAGCAGATAATTGCGAAGACCGATGTCAACGATATAATATTTCCCCAAGGTACGGAGATAGGCTTTGCCCTTGATATCAAAGCGCTTGATTTCATAGAAGAAATAACTTTTCAGAAGCGCATTCACATATGCCTGCACAGTATGTGCACTGGGAGCACCTTTACGTTTTTCGTCGTCCAAAAGCCCCTCGTTTACCAGTGTGTTGCCGATGGATGCAATAGAAACACTGGAACCGATGTTATCTGCAAGGAAGAGGATGATTTTACGCAGCAGTGCGGGATCTGTAATCTGTTTTTGACCCCTGTGCTTTTCTCTCTCTAAAATATCACGAATGACCACCGTGGAATAGATGCCGTCAAGAAGCGCCAGTGCCTTTTCCTGCTCCAGCCCAACATCAACAATGCCGGGCATCCCGCCGAAGCGCATATAGGCATCAAAAACCTCCCTCAGTTCATAGCGTTCACCGTTCTTGTCGAATACCTGTTTGCGAAGTCCACCGAGTGCACTTTGTGTTTCACGAACTTCAAAACCGTGAAAATCAAGGAACTCACGGAAAGAGAGCGGCAGCATTTTGATTTCCACACACCGTCCGGATAGATAGGTGGAATACTCCGAAGACAGAAGATAAGCGTTTGACCCGGTAACATAGATGTCACAGTCAAAGTCCACCCTGAAGGCGTTTACCGCATCTTCCCAGGCTCTGATTCGCTGCAGCTCATCAAAGAAAAGATACATCCGCTTTCCGGATACGATGCGTTCTTTCACGTAGCGATAGATGTCATCGGCGCTCATCCACCGAAAATCAAAGGATTCAAAGTTCATCTCAATGATTTGTTCCGGTGAAATTCCGGTATCTTTCAAATGCCGGACCATCAGCTTCAACAGACTGGACTTTCCGCAACGGCGAATGCCGGTAATCACCTTGACCGGCTCGGTATCTTGAAAACCAATCAGCTTGTTTAAATAGTTATCTCGTTGTCTGAGTTCGTGGGAATCTATCATGTCTTCACACCTCCTGCGTTTTAGTATAGCACAATCTGATGAAATAATCAACTTTTTGCATTTCAGTGCAAAAAGTTTTAAAATTTGACTTTTTTTGCAAAGTTAGGGCTTCGCCAATTTAACATGACATCAATTTCTGTGTCCCCATCAAAATCATTCAGCCAATAGGAACCGATGCGGGACGGTACAAAAGGAATCGCCCCGTCCGTAAGTGTAGCTAAATAGGGAGTTAACGCAGATGTTTCCTGTCCAAGCATACCGGCAATCTTTCCAAGTTTATGGCTGCCGTTCGTCTTCAAAGAACTCCAAATATTTCGGAACGCCGCCTGTTACGGCATATTGTTCTACTGCCTGAGCAAAAGGCATATTCTGAACAGCGTATACATCCGTAAACGGCAGTGGTGCCAATCGCATCTGCGCTGTTCTGCGGCCATACAGAGGACTGTCAAAGGTATGGGAACTCGTCAATCACAAGCACTTTCTTTTCCTCCGGCTTATAGTCCGCAATGACGCAGAACAGATCCAGCCAATCTGTAAATACGGCTTTCTGCAGCAGCGTGTTTTTCATTGTACGGGCGATAACACCTGCCAGCCGCTTCATGCTCTGGCTTTCCAATTCCTCTGTGGCAAGAAAATAAAATGCTGTTTTCCCCACCGCCCTGTCACTTCCCCGCCCCGTCCTGCATATACTGCTAAGGGTGAAAAAATGGGAAATAACTATAACTGCAATAATCACAACAACTGCGGCCCGAGAAAGAAAAAGGGCTTTAAAATATGCAAAGAGACCAAGGATGTCGGCTTCGTGCTTTTGGTTTTCGGCGCAGTTACGCTCTGCGCTCTTTTCCTCCCGCCGAAAGCATGGCTGATTATTCTTGGAGTTTTACTCATCATTTGCGGAATTTCACTAATGAGAAAATAAGGGCCTTGGCCGCGCAGGTTTTGCGAGCGGCTAAAGCCCTTTTGATTTATTTGAAGTATCTTACTGCGGATTCAAACATCTGCATATCGAATCTGCCCGGAACATTCCGGTACAGACCGCTGCCGATTCGTTCGGAATGGCCCATCTTGCCCAAAACTCTGCCGTCAGGTGAAATCAGACCTTCCACAGCCCAGTCTGAGCCGTTGGGATTGTACTGGATTTTGTCCGTCGGATTTGAGCTTAAATCCACATACTGCGTGATAATCTGTCCGTTGTCCGCCAGATTCTGAAGCAGCTGCGTACCTGCGATGAAACGCCCCTCGCCATGGGAAATCGGCACAGTGTAAATCTCCCCGACTTCCGTGTTCATCAGCCATGGAGACTTATTGGATGCGATTCGGGTTCTTACCAGCTTCGACTGGTGGCGTCCGATTCGGTTGTAGGTCAGGGTCGGACAAGTTTCGTCTGTATCGATGATTTTGCCGTATGGAACCAGTCCGAGTTTAATCAGTGCCTGGAAACCGTTACAGATTCCCGCCATCAGACCGTCTCTTTCCTCTAAGAGCTGCGTTACGGCTTCTTTAATTTCCGGATTGCGGAAGAATGCGGTAATCAGCTTGCCCGAACCATCCGGTTCGTCGCCGCCCGAAAAGCCGCCCGGGATGAAAATCATCTGCGATTCTTTTATCTTTTCTGCGAAAACCTCTACGGATTTTGCTACAGCTGCCGGGCTGAGATTGTTCAGTACGAAGATTTCGCTCTCCGCACCGGCCCTCTCAAATGCCTTCGCAGTGTCATATTCGCAGTTGGTGCCCGGGAATACCGGAATCAGTGCCTTTGGCTTTGCGATTTTCACAGCGGAAGCAAATTCAGCAGGCTTTCTGTAGGACACCGTATTAATCATTCTATCTGTCTTTTCAAGGTTACACGGGTACACAGACTCCAGCTTCTTCTCATAAAGGTCGAGAATATCGAGCATATCTATGAGAATATCCTGTTTGGAGATCACGAAATCCGAGCAGGTTCTTCCAAGAAGCAATGCGCCCGAAAGTTCTTCCGTTGTCTCCAAAACAAAAGCGCCGTAATTATATGCAAACAGTTCTTCCTCGTTTAAATCATAGTCGAGGTCGATACCGATGCGGTTTCCGATTATCATCTTAATCAGAGCTTCTGCTGCACCGCCCATTCCCGGCGTCCATGCCGCTTTGATGATGCCCTGATGAATGAGTTTATGCACTTTTGCGATATTCTTTCTGATGGACGCGCAGTCCGGCAGTCCGTTTTCGTTTTCTTCCGGTTTCAGAAGATAAACATAGTTTTCCGCTTCCTTAAATTCCGGCGAAATAACGCTGTCGATATTTTCTGTCGTGCAGGCAAACGAAACAAGGGTCGGAGGTACATGGAGATCCTCAAACGAGCCGCTCATGGAGTCTTTGCCGCCGATGGCAGCCGCTTCTAAGCCGATTTGGGCATCCAGCGCCCCGAGAAGTGCTGCAAACGGCTTTCCCCAGCGTTCCGGCTTATCTTCAAGCTTCTCAAAATATTCCTGAAAGGACAGATGGATGTCCTCTAACGAAGCGCCTGTTGCCGCCAGTTTGCAGACAGATTCAACAACCGCAAGGTAAGCACCGTGGTATGGGCTCTTTTCCGTGATGAACGGGTTGTAGCCCCATGCCATCATGCTGACTGTAGCAGTGTCGCCCTTTTCAACCGGGATTTTGTGTACCATCGCCTGCGCCGGCGTTCTCTGGTATTTGCCGCCGAACGGCATGAGCACGGTTCCCGCGCCGATTGTCGAGTCGAATCTTTCGGAAAGTCCACGCTTGGAGCAGCAGTTCAAATCCTCCGCGATTTCTTCAATCCGCGTCTTGAAGGAGGCTTTCTTTGCCTCTTTTTGATAATCTTGCGCCTTCGGTGTTACAATATCGATATGTTTTTCTGCCCCATTGGAATCCAAAAATGCTCTGGAGAGGTCAACGATGGTCTTGCCGTTCCATGACATGACAAGACGCGGCTCTTCGGTAACTTCTGCGATAATCGTAGCTTCCAGGTTTTCGGAAGCCGCAAGCGCGATGAAGCGCTCCGCATCTTCCGCGGATGTGACTACCGCCATTCTTTCCTGCGATTCGCTAATCGCAAGCTCCGTTCCGTCCAGCCCTTCATATTTTTTCGGTACGCGGTTTAAGTCGATTTTCAGTCCGTCCGCGAGTTCTCCGACCGCAACCGAAACGCCGCCCGCACCGAAGTCGTTGCAGCGTTTTATCATTTTGGAAGCAGTTGGATTTCGGAAAAGTCTCTGGAGCTTTCTTTCTTCCGGCGCGTTGCCCTTCTGTACTTCCGCGCCGCAGTTTTCCAAGGACGAGCTGTCATGCTTCTTGGAAGAGCCTGTCGCTCCGCCGCAGCCGTCCCGACCGGTTTTGCCGCCAAGAAGAATCACCTTATCGCCTGCCTGCGGTGTTTCTCTTACTACATTTTCCGCAGGAGCGGCACCAACAACCGCGCCGATTTCCATATGCTTGGCAACATAGCCCGGATGATAAATTTCATCAACCTGTCCGGTCGCAAGTCCGATTTGATTGCCGTAAGAGCTGTAGCCTGCCGCAGCCGTCGTGACGAGTTTTCTCTGCGGAAGCTTTCCTGCAAGCGTTTCGCTTACCGGGGTCAATGGATCGCCCGCTCCGGTAAGACGCATTGCGCCGTATACATAGGAACGCCCTGACAGAGGGTCGCGGATTGCACCGCCGATACAGGTTGCTGCGCCGCCGAACGGCTCAATTTCCGTCGGGTGATTGTGCGTTTCGTTTTTAAAGAGCAGCAGCCAGTCCTCTTTTTTACCATCATGCTCAACTTCGATTTTGACCGTGCAGGCGTTGATTTCATCGGATTCGTCGAGTTTGGAAAGCTTGCCCTGCGCTTTCAGGTATTTTGCGGCAATCGTACCGATGTCCATAAGGCTTATCGGCTTCGCGCGTCCGAGTTTTTCACGGATTCCAAGATAGCGCTCATAGGCTTCCTGCAGCATCTCGTCCTTGAAGACAACATGGTCGATTGTCGTATTGAAAGTTGTATGTCTGCAATGATCCGACCAGTAGGTGTCAATCATCCGGATTTCCGTAATCGTCGGCTGGCGGTTTTCCGAGCGGAAGTACTTCCGGCATTCCAAAAGATCCGCCGTGTCCATTGCAAGTCCGCGTGTTTTGATAAATTCAGCAAGTTCAGCTTCCGTAAGATTGGTGAAGCCTTCAATGGTTTCCACCTCCTGCGGGATTTCATATTCCGGCTTCAGCGATTGCGGCAGCGTCATTTCCGCTTCCCTTGCTTCTACCGGATTAATCACATATTTTTTAATTGCTGATACAGCTTCTTCTGTCAGCTTTCCGTATAAAGCATAAACTTTGGCGGTTCTGACCGTCGGTCGTTCGCCTTTGGAAATAATCTGAATGCATTCTTCTGCCGAAGAGGCTCTCTGGTCGAACTGTCCCGGAAGATATTCCACCGCAAAGATGCAGTCTGCCTCCGGAAGTCTTCTTACCGCTTTGTCAATCTGCGGCTCTGAGAAAACGGTATGTACCGCGTATTCAAACAGCTCTTCACTTATGTTTTCTGCATCGTATCGATTGAAAATCCGAACATCCTTCAATCCTTCTACACGCAAAACCTCACGAAGGTCGTAAAGCAGCGCTTCTGCTTCGTGCGCCAGTCCGGGCTTTTTCTCTACAAAAATTCTGTAAACCATTCTTACTTCCTTTCCGCCATCAAAGCGCGAGTGCCGATGTCTTTTCTGTAAAATGCGTTTTCAAACTTTACTTCTGAAACGGTTTCGTATGATTTCCGAATCGCCGCTTCAAGAGTCGGCGCGGTTTCCGTTACGCCTAAAACTCTTCCTCCGGATGTCACAAGCTTTCCGTCTGCAAGCTTTGCTCCGGCAATGTAGATGTTTTTGCCCTCAGGCATTGTAATTTCAAAGCCTGTCTCATACTTCGCAGGATAGCCGGAGGAAGCCATAACCACACAGCATGCGCTGTCAGTGCTGAATTTCACCTCTGCCTCGTCCAAAGTACCGTCGTAGATATGCAGCATGATTTCAAGCAGGTCGCTCTCTAAAAGAGGAAGTACAACCTGCGTTTCGGGATCACCGAAACGACAGTTATACTCGATGACCTTCGGGCCGTCTGCCGTCAGCATCAGACCGAAGTACAGGCATCCCGTGAAAGTACGGTCTTCTGCGTTCATCGCCGCAATCGTCGGCAGGAAGATTTCCTTCATGCACTGCTCGGCAATTTCTTTCGTATAATACGGGTTCGGTGCGATTGTTCCCATGCCGCCCGTATTCAGCCCCATATCGCCGTCCAGAGCGCGTTTATGGTCCATAGAGGAAATCATGGGAATCAGCGTCTTTCCGTCCGTAAACGAGAGAACAGACACCTCAGGGCCGGTCAGGAATTCTTCAATGACAACCCTGCTTCCGCTTTCGCCGAAAATTTTGTCCTCCATCATCAAGGCGACCGCTTTTTTCGCTTCTTCGATTGTTTCTGCCAGAATTACGCCCTTTCCAAGCGCAAGTCCGTCTGCTTTCACCACAATCGGTGCTTTTTGTGTATCCAGATAATCGAGCGCCGCCTGCATATCCGTAAAGGTCTCGTATGCAGCCGTCGGAATTTTGTATTTTTTCATCAGGTCTTTGGAAAAGGCTTTGCTTCCTTCAATGATTGCCGCAGCCTTCGTCGGTCCGAAGGTTTTCACGCCGGCTTCCTGCAGTGCATCGACCGCACCTAAAACCAGCGGGTCATCCGGCGCGACAACTGCAAAGTCGATTTCGTTTTCCTTTGCGAATTTCACCATGCCCGGGATATCTTTCGCGTTAATATTCACGCATTCCGCGTCCTGCGCGATTCCTCCGTTTCCCGGAAGCGCGTAAATTTTTCCGGTCTTCGGGCTTTCCTTTATTTTTTTGATTAAGGCATGCTCTCTTCCTCCGCCGCCTACTACCATGATTTTCATTTCTTTACCTCCCGGAATCAGTGATGGAACAGCCGGATTCCGGTCATCGCCATCGTCATATGATATTTATTGCAGGTTTCAATCACATTTTCATCCCGCATCGAGCCGCCGGGCTGCGCGATATAGGAAACGCCGCTCTTTGCAGCTCTCTCGATGTTGTCTCCAAATGGGAAGAAAGCATCGGATGCCAGACAGACGCCTTTGATTTTCGCCAGATACTCCCGCTGCTCTTCTTTGCTAAACGGCTGCGGTTTTACGGTAAACAAACGCTCCCAGTTTCCGTTCGCCAGCACATCGTCAGTGTCCTGTGAAAGATAGATGTCAATCGCGTTGTCTCTTTCCGGTCTTTTCACATCCTCGCGGAACGGAAGTCCCAGAACTCTCTCGCTCTGGCGCAGATGCCATAGGTCAGCCTTATCGCCCGCAAGTCTCGTGCAGTGGATTCTCGACTGCTGCCCGGCGCCCACGCCGATTGCCTGTCCGTCCGCAGCGAAGCAGACCGAATTGGACTGCGTATACTTCAGCGTAATCAACGCGATGATTAAATCCCGCTTTGCTTCCTGCGGAAGTTCCTTATTTTCGGTTACGATTGTATTCATCAGGGTTTCATCAATTTTCAGATTGTTTCTGCCCTGCTCGAAGGTTATGCCGTAGACCTGCTTCTTTTCTACAGCCGCAGGTACATAAGCGGTATCAATTTTTATAATATTATATGCCCCTTTTTTCTTTTTTTTCAAAATTTCCAGAGCTTCTTCGTCATAATCCGGCGCAATGATGCCGTCGGAAACCTCGCGTGCAATCAGTCTCGCGCAGGTCACATCGCATTTATCCGAAAGCGCGATAAAGTCGCCGAACGAGCTCATCCGGTCAGTCCCTCTTGCTCTGGCGTAAGCCGTTGCAATCGGTGATTCGTCCAGTCCCGGTATATCATCGGCAAAAACCGCCTTTTTCAGGTTTTCACTCATTTTCACGCCGACTGCCGCTGAGGTCGGGCTGACATGCTTAAAAGACGCCGCCGCGCAGAGCCCTAATGCTTCCTTGATTTCCTTTACAAGCTGCCAGCTGTTCATCGCATCGAGCAGATTGATATAGCCCGGTCTTCCGTTTAAAATTTCAATCGGAAGCTCTGCTCCGTTTTCCATATAGATCTTTGCCGGTTTTTGATTCGGATTGCATCCGTATTTCAATTCGTATTCTTTCATTTTCGTTCCCTGCAAAATTATTTGTTCTTATTTATCATGCGCTCTTCTCTCGCCCCGTCAAGAAGGCTCACAAACCGCACAAAAAGCGAAATCTTATTGTTTTCATTCAGGTTTTCCCAGATTTCATCCGTAAAAATGTCGATGTCATTCGGTATTTCGATTCTCCGCGGTTCCCCGCAAAAAGTCGGAAGCGGATTTCCGTCCTGCTCATAAGTATGTATAAAATGTCCGAGTCCTGCTTCTGCCGTGTAGTTATAGAAATAGCGCGCGCACTCCCTTCCTTCTGCATCCATGCTCTTCAAAATGCTCATCTGGTAGGAAAGCGTTTCTCCGAAGGTCATAACCGCGCTGATTCTTGGCGTGAAATTCGGCGCGTCAGGCTCGAAGCATCTTGTCGCAAGTGCTTCTTCTGCGCACTTTCCGTCTTTGAGAAAGTTATATATCGTGTCCGTTTGGTCTCCGTTTGTCACGATGAGACGATTATCCAGCTTTCTGATTGGCGAATAGATGATGAGGGACGGGTCTTCCACCTTGGAAGCGTCAAAAGGATAGATGGTCACATTTTCCTCTTCAGCTTTAAAAACACGGTTTCTCGAATTCTCGCTTCTTCCCATGATGAAATAGGCCGTAACTGCCTTCGTTCCATCCGCGCTCTTCCCGCAGACGATTCCTCTTCCCGGATAGCTGTTTTTCCGCAAAATTTCCGCGAGAGATTTTCTTTCGTATCGATTCATATTGCGTCCTTTCTGTTTTCCAGTATCGTCCGGCACACTTTTTCCGCCGCAGCGGGAAGAAGTACCCACTCCGCTTCCTCCATCACACGCCTTTGAAGGGTCTGAGGTGTATCGCCTTCTTCAACAGAAACCGCTTTCTGCATGAGAATGCGTCCGCCATCGGGAACTTCGTTGACAAAATGCACGGTCGCCCCGGTCACCTTTACGCCGTAAGCAAGTGCCGCTTCGTGTACTTTCAGTCCGTAAAAGCCTTTCCCGCAGAATGACGGAATCAGAGACGGATGAATGTTGAGAATCCGCTCCGGATACTGCGCCGTAAAGTTTTCCGTCAAAATATTCAAAAATCCTGCAAGAATAATTAAATCAATCTCTTCCTCCTCGAGAAGCTCTAAAATCTTTGCTTCAAACTCCTGCTGGGAACTGCATTTTTTATAAGGCACTGCTTCTGCCCGGATTCCCGCCTTTTCAGCGCGGGTAAGCGCATAGGCATCTTCGTTTCCCGAAACGACAAGCACGATTTCCCCGCTTTTCAGAATGCCGCTGCTTTGCGCGTCAATCAGTGCCTGCAGATTTGTGCCGCCGCCCGATACCAGTACCGCAATCTTTGCTTTTACCATAATTCCACCTTTTCGCTGCCGGAAGATGCGGAGACGATTTCGCCCATGATGTAGGCGTCTTCTCCGCTTTCCTTCAGTATTGCAAGTGCTTTTTCCGCGTCTTCTGCCGAAACGACCACGCTCATGCCAACACCCATGTTAAAGGTGTTGAACATGTCTCTTTCAGGAATTTCGCCTGTCTTTGCGATCAAATCAAAAATCGGAAGAACGCGTACGCTGTCCTTTTTTATCTTCGCGCAAAGTCCATCCGGAATGCTGCGCGGAATATTCTCATAGAACCCGCCGCCGGTGATGTGGGAAACGGCTTTGACCTGCACCTTCTCGAAAAGCGCAAGCATCGGCTTTACATAGATTTTCGTAGGCGCAAGCAACGCTTCGCCAAGGGATTTTCCGGAAAGCTCGGCAAGCGGCGTGCGGATGTCTGTATTTTCGATGTCGAAAACTTTACGCACAAGGGAGAACCCGTTGGAATGAACACCGCTCGAGGGCAGCGCGATTACGATGTCTCCTTCTTTCATCGTCTTATGGTCGATAATCTTAGCCTTATCAACCACGCCGACTGAAAATCCCGCAAGATCATATTCGTCTACCGGATAAAATCCCGGCATTTCTGCGGTTTCACCGCCTACAAGCGCCGCACCGGACTGCACGCATCCCTCCGCGATTCCCGAAACGATTTCTGCAATTCTTTCCGGAACATTCTTTCCGCAGGCAATATAATCGAGGAAAAGCAGCGGCTTCGCGCCGCAGCAGATGATATCGTTGACGCACATCGCCACGCAGTCGATTCCGACGGTATCATGCTTATCCATCAAAAACGCAAGTTTCAGCTTCGTTCCCACGCCGTCGGTTCCGCTGACAAGCACCGGCTTCATAATTCCGGTTAAATCGAGCTCGAACAGTCCTCCGAAGCCTCCGATGCCGGAAAGCATTCCGCTCGTCATTGTTCTTGCAATATGTGTTTTCATCAGTTCCACGGCACGATATCCTGCTGTGATATCCACGCCTGCCTTTGCATAGCTGTCTGATTTTGAATTATTCATTGTTTATTCCTTTCCGTTCCAACAGTAAGTGCAGAGCTTGCATGGCTCAATTCCGATGGCTTCCGATATGCCCTCAAGGGTCTGATAATCGAGAGAATCAAAGTGCAAGCGTTCACTGATATTCTTTCTGAGCGCCTTGCCTCTTTCTGTTCTTCCGTCAATATATTCTTCAATATAATTTGTTGCTGTTTTTCCTTCCAACTCAAACATCGCTCGTCTTGCAATCAAATCCATCTCAGAATTGCTTCTTGAAAAGTTTAGAAATTTGCACCCATACATAATCGGCGGACAAGCTGACCGCATATGAACTTCCTTCGCACCGTTTTCGTAAAGAAATTCCACCGTCTCCCGAAGCTGAGTTCCTCGAACGATGCTGTCGTCCACAAGTAAAAGCTTTTTGCCTTCAATCAGCTCGTGAACCGGTATCATCTTCATTTTTGCGACCATGTTTCTTTCCTGCTGTCCGATCGGCATGAAACTCCGCGGCCATGTGGGGGTATATTTGATAAATGGACGGGCAAATGGGATTCCACTCTCATTCGCATATCCAATCGCATGAGGAGTTCCGGAGTCCGGCACTCCGCTGACGAAATCAATGTCGGATACGATACTGTTTTTCTTGTCCGTCTTAGCTAAAATCCTTCCGTTACGGTTACGCATGATTTCCACATTCACGCCTTCGTATTTGGAAGTTGGATAACCATAATAAGTCCAAAGAAACGCACAAATCTTCATTTCTTTACCGCCTGCATCGAGAGTTTCTGTGCTGTCTGCGGTGATTTTCACAATCTCTGCCGGATTCAACTCTTTAAAATCTTCATATCCAAGCTTTCGATATGCAAAGGATTCAAACGAAACGCAGTATCCGTCCTCATTTTTTCCGATCAGAACCGGAAGTCTTCCGACTTTATCACGGGCAGCGATTAAACCCCCGTCTTCCAGCAAAATCAATATGGAAATGGACCCCTCAATCTTTTTGTGCACAAATCTAATTCCCTCTTCAAAACTTTCTTTTTGATTAATCAAAGCTGCAACAAGCTCCGTAGCATTGATTTTTCCTCCTGTATAAGCCTCAAAGTGACCGTTTTCTTTTTCCAAAAACTCTTTTGCAAGTTCTTCTGCATTTCGAATCAATCCTATCGTTGTAATTGCAAATATTCCAAGCTTCGAACGAATCAAAATCGGCTGCGGATCCGCATCACTTATGCATCCGATACATCCGGTTCCCTTCATTTCTTCCGTAATTCCCTCGAATTTGGTTCGAAACGGCGAATTTTCAATATTATGTATCTTACGCCGGAATCCTGTTTCCGTGCCGACCGCCGCCATGCCGGCTCTTCGCGTTCCCAAATGTGAATGATAGTCTGTTCCGAAAAAAACATCCGGGACTACATTCCTTTTGGATACAGCTCCAAAGAAACCACCCAATGTTACACCTCCGTTTTCTTACTATGCCTCAATGATAATTTATGCAAAGAATAATTTGGAAAGTGTCATTGGATCAATGTACTTACCATCCTTATATACTCGCATATTTCCGGAAGCAATTTCATCAATCAGCATTACTTTTCCATTCTTGTCATAGCCAAATTCAAACTTGATGTCATAGAGCACCAGCCCCTTTTGTTCTAAATCATCAGCAACAATCTGCGTAATCTTCTGTGTCATTTCTTTGATTTCTTCATACTGCTCCGCTGTCATAATGCCGAGAACAATCAAACCGTCCTTGGTTACGAGCGGATCATTCTTTTCATCATTTTTGAAAGTTGTTTCTACATAATCCGGAAGAACTGCACCTTCTTCAATATATTCTCCATAGCGGCGTATAAAGCTTCCCACTGCCCTACGACGGCAAATAACTTCCAGTCCGTTCCCGAATACCTTTGCCGGAAGAACCTCCATCGTTGTTTCTTGCGAATCAGCATTGACAAAATGAGTTTTGATACCTGCTGCATTGATTTTTTCGAAGAAATAGGTTGACATTCTGAGATTTACATCTCCTACGCCTTCAATCGTAAGCCCTACCGAATTTTCGCCCGGGTCAAACACCCCATCTCTACCTGTGCAATCATCCTTAAACTTTAAAAGAAAGTTCCCGTTTTCCATCTCAAATACATTTTTGGTCTTTCCTGTGTACACTAATTTCTTGCTCATTTTGTTCCTCCGTTCCATTTTTCTTCAATTCTGTGGTTTTTTTCTAAAACTGCTTCTTTGGCCTCTATGCGCTTTTTTAAAAGCAGCTGTGCAAGCTTTTCATCAGATACCGCTAAAATTTCCGCGGCAAGGATTGCTGCATTGGCAGCACCGTCGATTCCTACGGTTGCCACCGGAATTCCCGGCGGCATCTGAACGGTCGACAGAAGTGCATCCATTCCCTCTAGCGAAGAGTTTACCGGCACGCCGATAACCGGCAGTGTCGTGTTCGCCGCAATCACACCTGCCAAGTGTGCCGCCTTACCGGCAATTCCGATTAATGCGTCAAATCCGTTTTGGCGGGCTTCTTTTGCGAATCGAATTGTTTCTTCCGGTGTGCGATGTGCTGAATAGACATGCACCTCGTAATTAATCCCATACTCCGCAAGTTTTTCGATTGCTTTTTCGGCAATTGGAAGGTCGCTGTCCGAACCCATGATAATTCCAATTTTGTTCATACATTTCCTCCGTTTTTTTAACTAAAAAAGGGCATATTCATCCCCCAAATAAGGGAACAAATACGCCCAGACGGTCGACATTTAAACTTCTTGCTCCCTTGCGGTTATCCGCATTTCCGTCAGTCACAAAAAGTTGTTCTCTTTCATTTTCAATAACTTATCTGCTTGTATTGTATCAAATCACTCAAAAGATTTCAAGCCTAAAAATATAGTTATTTTTTTCACTTGCTCATGGTTCAAATTTTTATTTGCAGAATGAAATAAATCTTCCTTCGCGTTCGCTTACATTCTCACCGTGTGCAATCGCCGTGTTACCGTTTATGATAACATAATCGATTCCTTCCGGACGGGAAAGCTGCGTGAAGTCTGCCTTGTCGATGATTGTTTCGGGATCAAAGATTGTGATGTCCGCATCGCAGCCGGCTTCAATTCTGCCCTTATTGTCAAGTTCAAGTCTCTTTGCCGGCTCAAGCGTGATTTTGCGAAGAGCATCGATAAGCGGGAGTGCCTTCTCTTCTCTTACATATTTGCCGAGCACTCTTGGGAATGTGCCGGCTGCTCTCGGATGTCCGCCTCCGTTGTTGATGATTGCATCACTTGCGACCATGCCGTTTTTGTTCACGATTGCCGCTGTGATTTCATCCTCATTCATGACTGCAGCCACTGCAAGCATATTCGGATACTTTTCTCTTGCTTCTCTGAAAATCTCTTCCGTGCAGTAAACATTCTTAAATGGTTCGTCCGTGAGGAGAATGTCACTGTAGTCCTTGCCCCACTGCTCCAGGCATCCGTCCTCGAATACAGCAGAGCCGATTTCCGTTGAAAATGCGTTATACGGATAGGTATCGTAGTTGAGTCTCGGGTTCTTTTCCATTGCCGCGTTGATGCATTCCAAAGCCTCTTTCATGCTTCCGGTCGCCGAGCAGCTGGAAAGGTGGGAAATCTGAAATTTCTGTGGGATTTCAAGAGCAAAACGAATCATTTCTTCCACCGGGAAAAGATCGTCCTTCTTGGTTTCGTCACGATAATGTGCAGACACTAAAAGATGTGGATTGTCCGAAACTCTCACCGCATTCAGCATTTCGTCGAATGTGATTCCCGGATCGTACTCGATTCCGAAGGAAATGCCATAAGCACCTTCTGCGAGTTCGCGCTTCATAATTTCCGCAAGCTCGTCCATCTGCTTCTGCGAAGGGTGCGCGTATCTTCCGATTCCCATAGCAGTGCGGTACTGGTTATAGCCCGCAAGCATAACATAGTTTACCGGGCTTCCTCCCAGTTCTTCAATGGTCTGTTTAAATTCCGACAGTGGCTGATACATAACGCCGCAGTTTCCGCCCACGGCTGTCGTAACGCCCATTTCCATCATCATTCTCGCGATTACGAATTTCTTGCCTTCCTTGCGGAAGTTCTCTTCATGCATATGGATGTCGATAAAGCCCGGAGAGACCACCTTGCCTTCTGCGTCGATGATTTCCGCAGCTTCCGGCTGTTCGCTTCCGATAAAAGCGATTTTCCCGTCTTTGATGCCGATATTGGCATTTTTCATCTTCTTCTCATTAAAATCAGGATATAATCCGTTTACTATAATTTTATCCAACATATTGTCACCCTCTTTCTGTATGCTTCTGTGGAAAATTTAACTAAAAAATCCGCAAAGAATCACTCTGCGGATTTTCACTCATAAATTAAATGGCACGGTTTACTTTATTCGATCTGATGCATCTTGTGCATACGTTTGCTCTTCTAACTGTTCCGTTTTCATCAGCAACTCTTACAGTCTGAATGTTAGCGTTCCATTTTCTTCTTGTATGTCTTACGGAATGAGATATGCTGTTTCCAGATACTTGACCTTTTCCGCAAATTTCGCATTTTCTTGACATTTACCGCACCTCCTTTAGTATATTAAGCTTGACGCATTTCGTTTTAAATTGGGTTCACACTCGAACACAAGCCATTATACCACATAGCGAGGCTTGTTTCAAGCGATTTTTTATGATTCTTATAAATATTTTTCGGCAAGGCAGATCTTTCCCTCTTCTAAGGTCTGCTTCATATCGATCACCCGCTGGTTGCTGCTTCCCCGGAAGAGCAGGGTCAAATCACGCTGTTTCTGCACAAAAGGTCCGTCAATGAGCAAATCCGTCAATTGGAGGAGCTGCCGCACTGCATCGTTTGTTTTTGCCTTTTCCTGAAGTTCCTCAAATGTGAAGCCGGTATAGATTACGATGTTCAGATTTCTTTTTTTGATTTCGCGGGCAAGATTCAGGAAGGCCTCCGGCTGGCACATCGGTTCCCCTCCGCTAAAGGTTACTCCGTCCAGCAGCGGGTTCTCATCGATTGCCGCTGTAATCTTCGATATCTCGCAGTCGTATCCACCGTTAAAATCATGCGTATCCGGATTGTGGCATCCTTCGCATCCGTGGGGACAGCCCTGACAGAATACGGTAAACCGCAGTCCCGGTCCGTCCACGATGGATTCCCTTATGACCCCTGCAAGCCGTATGAAATTAAAGTTTTTCGAATCCTGTGTTGAGGTCATGTTTTACTCTGTCCTTTTCCTCTGCCGCTTTGGCATTGTTCCAATGATCCATGGTTCCTACCAAATATCCGGTTATTCTGCGGATTCTCTCGAATCCGACATCGCCTTCTTCCTCTTTGCGGTGGCATTGCGGGCACTCATTATCAATGATTCCCGTGTATCCGCAGCAAGGGTCTCTGTCAACCGGATGGTTGATGGAGCCGTATCCGATTCCGGATTCCTTCATGCATCTTACTACCTTTTCGAACGCATCAAGGTTCTTAAGTGGGTCTCCGTCAAGTTCAATGTAGGAAATATGTCCGCCGTTGGTAAGTTCGTGATAAGGAGCTTCCAGTCTGATCTTTTCGAAAGCATTTATCGGGTAGTATACCGGAACATGGAAACTGTTTGTGTAATAGTCTCTGTCCGTAACGCCCGGGATGATTCCGTATCTTTCTTTGTCGATTCTAACAAAACGTCCCGAAAGTCCTTCCGCCGGCGTTGCGATGAGTGACCAGTTGAGGCCGGTCTTTCTTGCCTGCTCATCCATTCTCTTTCTCATGTAGCCGACGATTTCAAGTCCGAGGCTCTGTGCTTCCTTTGACTCTCCGTGATGTGCGCCCACAAGAGCCTTCAGGCATTCCGCAAGCCCGATAAATCCGACGGTAAGCGTTCCGTGTTTGATTACTTCTTCAATGGTATCGTCAGGACCCAGCTTGTCCGAGTCAAGCCAAATGCCCTGTCCCATGAGGAACGGGAAGTTCTTGACTTTTTTCTGCGACTGAATTTTGAATCGGTCGTAAAGCTGTGCGATACAAATGTCAATCGTATTGTCGAGCAATTCGAAGAACAAATCGATGTCGCCTTTCGCCTTGATCGCCAGTCTCGGCAGATTCAGCGAAGTAAAGCTGAGGTTGCCTCTGCCGTTTACGATTTCTCTGGTCGGGTCATAGACATTGGCGATAACACGCGTACGGCATCCCATGTAAGCACATTCCGTGCTTGGATCGCCCTCTTTATAGTACTGCTTATTGAACGGTGCATCAAGGAACGAGAAATTCGGGAAAAGTCTCTTCGCCGAAACCTTGCATGCGAGCTTGAACAAGTCGTAGTTCGGATCTCCCGGATTGTAGCTTACGCCTTCTTTTACTTTAAATATCTGAATCGGGAAAATCGGTGTTTCGCCGTTTCCCAGTCCCGCTTCTGTCGCCATCATAATACTTTCCATGACGAGCCTGCCTTCCGGAGAGGTGTCTGTGCCGTAGTTGATGGAACTGAACGGAACCTGCGCGCCCGCTCTGGAGTGCATGGTATTCAGGTTATGGATGAAGGCTTCCATCGCCTGATAAGTCTTCCTTCTGATTTCTTTATCGGCGAACTTCTTGGAGCGAGCCTGCATTTTGTGTGCTTCCTCTTCCGGAACGATTTTCTTAAGTTCTTCCAGTTCAAGCTCCATGTAGTTGTTGTCCCATGCCATGCAAGGATAAACGCCGTATTCGTGCTCAATCTTTCCTTCGAGAGCCTTCATTCTCTCAACCCCGTCTTCTATATCTTCGAGGAAGTCGAGCATCTTGCCGAGGTTCGTCACATAAAGTCTCTTATATGCTTTCTTAACGCCGGGAGCCATTCCGTAGTCAAAATTCGGTACGGACTGTCCGCCGTGCTGGTCATTCTGATTCGACTGAATCGCAATGCATGCAAGTGCTGCGTAGCTTTCGATGTCATTTGGCTCTCTCAAATGCCCGTGTCCGGTCGAAAATCCGTCTTTGAGCAGTTTTACCAGGTCAATCTGGCAGCAGGTCATCGTCAGCGTATAGAAGTCCATATCGTGAATATGGATGTCGCCTTCTTCGTGGGCTTTGGTATGCTTCGGGTCGATAACATACATCTTGTAGAATTCCTTGGCACCCTCGGAACCGTACTTCAGCATTGTTCCCATTGCTGTATTTCCGTCTATGTTTGCGTTTTCACGCTTGATTTCGTTTTCTTTTGCTTCTTTAAAAGTCAGATCCTCATAAATCTTCATGAGTTTGGTGTTCATGTTTCTGACTCTGGTACGTTCCGCACGGTAAAGTATGTATTCTTTCGCTGTGCGGGCATGTCCGTTTTCAATCAGAATTTTCTCAACAGCATCCTGAATCTGTTCTACCGTAGGTATCTGATTATGGCAGATTTCCAATAAATAAAGTTCCACTTGTTTTGCCAGATAAAGCGACATTTCTCTGTCACGTCCGCCGAGAACCTGCGCAGCCTTAAAAATGGCATCGGCAATTTTGTCGACATTAAAGTCAACCATTCTTCCGTCTCGTTTAATGATCTTTTTGATGCTGTCCATGCGTAAAACCGTCCTTTTCCTTTTTCTTTTCTCCCATTATTACATGTCAATAAACCACAATATGTAGTATGTATATTAAAATTTACTACTAAATGTCCGATATGTCAAGAGGTTTACTTGTTTTTTCTCGAAAAATATTCTTCCCGAAGCATGGACATCAAATGAAGGTCTACATATTTTCCGTCTTTCTTGCCGCCGTTTCTCATCACGCCTTCGTATGAGAATCCAACCTTGAGATAGAGTTTCGAGGCGATTTTGTTGTCGGTGAAATGATCCAAGGTAACTCTCTCCATATTCATTTCCTCAAATGCAAGCCGAAGCATCGTTTCCAGGGCTTCTTCTCCGAGCCCCCTGCCGCGTATGTTCTTGTCAGCTATGTAGATTCTCGTTATATCAAGAGAATCATAGTGATCGTCAATATTGCTTACATAAATTCGCCCAATCGGTTTTTCGTCCTTTTTGAGACAGATTGTCAGCTGCATCTTGTCATCGTCCTCACATCGGTGGATGAATTCCGTAACAACTTCTTCGTAGTCTCTGCCCTTGCTTATCGTGAAGAACTCCGTAACCGAATCCATCTGCTCCCATTCCGCAAAGAATCTGCAATCATCAAATGTACTTTCGCGCAATACAATTCTTTCGCCTTCAATATTCTTCATCTTATAATCACTTTCCTTTTCATATTTTTTATGATATAATTGTAACTTGTAAGTTTACAACTACATTATAGCATTGTGACACTGTAATTCAAAGCATGAAATTTAAAAAGGTGGATAATTATGGGGAAATTGGATATATCGAGTAAAATTAAAAATTTAGGCAGAAAAAAAACAGTCTTTTTGGCTATTGGAGTCATATTGGTGATTGCGCTCGCTGCGGGCGGAATCTATCTGGTTCGCTCGAATCAAAATGATGAACCTACTTTGGAAGAAATCGTAAGCGAAAAACTCAGTGCATACAAAACGGATATTGCCGACTCGCTCAGCACGTTGAATTCAAATGATAAGGTGGCCGATTACCTCGTCTCGTGGGCGGCCAACAAAAATATAAAGTCTGAAAGAGATTGGAATAACAACGTTATCTACTCGATTAAGGCATCGTCCAAGGACTACAAAGAAAACAAACCGGTAATTATCGCATGCGAATACGACGCTGCAGATATGGAAAACTATCTGGAACCTATGGCGACAGCTCTGACCGTTGCCAAGAATGCCAAATATCACGGAGCTTTCAAAGTCGTGTTCATGCCGCGTGAAAACGGCGAGATGAAGGGTGCGGAATCACTGTCGGAAGAATACATGACAAAGGACACGCAGTTGTTCTTCCTGGGAGCTTCGTCCTCTTCCAAAGTGTCAATCACAACCGGCGGATATAAACAGTTTGCGATTACGGATTCGCTGAAAACATGTGCTCCGACGCATGACAAGGCATACAAGATTACAATCAAACATGTTCCTTCTCAGGATGCAGGTTACGCGATTAACCCTATCAAAACGCTCGGAAATCTGCTGGCGAACTTCAAATCGACTTCGCTTTTGTTTGAACTTTCATCCTTTACAGGCGGAAAAAATGCCGACACAATGCCTTCACGTGCATCGGTAACGGTTGTCATCAGTTCTTCTGACGAGGAAAAGTTCTGCACGAGAATGGATAAGGCGATCGAAAAATTTGACGACAAATATGCGGGGGATTATCCCGAAATCTCCTATACGTATAAAGAAACAGAACTTCCTAACACGGTATTCACAAAGAAAGAAACCGAAAACATTGTCAGCCTTATGTACACGGCACTTAACGGTGTATATTACAAAGATGACGACGGCAATGTAACCGCCGTCACAAATATCGGAAAAATCCGCGCAAAAGGTTCTTCCCTGTCGATTTTGGTAAGTGCCATGAGTTCTTCCGCTGATCTTCTTATGGAGATTTGCGATGCATACAAGACGATCGCAGGGCTCTGCGATGTAAAGAGCTGCACCGTGAACAGTTACAGTGTTTACAGCGGCGGCGGGAAAACCTCGGCTCTTCTTGATCAGTTTGAAAGCAGCTTTTTGGCTTTCACCGGTGACTCGGAAATGATCGTGGAAGATGCAGTGGAAACCACCCCTTGCAGCGTATTCTGCGACAGAGATTCGGGCATGGCCATGCTTTACTGCGGAATAACCGACAAAACCAAAGAAAAGTTTGCCGGCTCCCTGATCACTTTCTTGGATAACACAAATAATGTGTAATACCTTTTGACAACTTTTAATACTACAGCATTACTGAAGAATATCAATCAGATGCTCGTCCTTTCGATAAATGTATACATTATCGGACAGCCATTCTTCTTCGGTAATGCTTTCTTTATTTCCGGCTTTCAGTAATTCTTTTACCGTTTCATCATTGATCTTCGTCTCCGGCAGGTTCGTCGGTAAAACAATTATCTCATCAAGAGACGACGGCAGCAGATACAAATCGCAGTCAAGCTTGTTTGCAAGGTCTTCCAGCAGCTTCTCATAGACGATGGAAGCTGCACCCCAGGTAAGTCTTTTGTTTGATAAGGCATACATCGGCGGTGCCACAGCGACAAGCTCGGGTTTTAAGGTTTTCTTCGTCATTTTCAGCGCAAATTTATACAGTTCTTCTTCCGTCATATTGATTTTCCTGAGTATCTCATAGTCGATGATCGTGCTGTAGAGGTCGTTTCCGTTTATTACAACCTCACGGCATATCAATGTAAGATCGAGAACATCATAGTGCGGCACATTCTCAATCAGCCTTTTGTTTCGCTCCTTGTTGATAAGCTGGAAGACGATGCACTCACCAAAAATGATCTGCTCTTCCTCTGTACTTTTCTTCATTTTTTCTGATATTACATCGGTCGCTTTTATAATTGCCGCGATTTCTTTGATCAACATTTCAAAACTTGCACCCGAAGCATATTTCTCATAATACGGTTTAAAATAGGTATTCGCCATGCAGCAAGGCTCATCTGTGTCCCCATCGTTTTCACGATTCGGAACCAGCATAAGGGTCTCAAGTTCCACATTCACCTTATTTACAAGCTTCTCGCTCACGGTATACTCTCCAAATTTCTCCGGCAGATAAGACTTTATCTCCGTTTTGACTTTCTCTTTAAATTGATCATAGGTTAATTTTTTCTTTTCCATATAATAGCCCTCCTTGTTTTACATTATATTACATTTACATTATTTTACAAGAAGGATAGCGATTTTCGTATCTGAAATGTAAGAATTGTTACGATTTCTATACATGCAAATTACTCCAATTAAAAAACGCCTCAAATGAGGCGTTTTTTATGAGAATTATATTCTCTACAGTTTTATGATTCGAGAGTCGGAATTATGCTCTGCTTTAGCCGCCGAAGTTAATTGCTACTGCAATTACCATCAATACAGCCTGTACGCAAAGTAAGATTCCGAAGAGTTTGAATGCGAACTTCCACCATTTTTCAAGAGGCATTCCTGCAAGACCGGATACTACTGCTGCGAATGCTGTAGGCCAGATGATGTTGGATAAACCATCACCGAACTGGAACGCAAGAACAGCTGTGTCTCTTGTCATGCCAAGAAGGTCTGCCATAGGTGCCATGATCGGCATGGATACTGCTGCCTGGCCGGAACCTGATGGGATGAAGAAGTTGAGGATTGTCTGCATAACGAGCATTGCGATTGCGGACAGCCAAATCGGAAGGTGTGAAAGTGGAAGCGTAAATCCGTATACAACTGTATCGATGATTCCACCTTCAACCAGTACGAGTTTAACGCCACGGGCAATACCAACCATGATTGCTGCTGTAGTAGCATCCTGGAAACCTGTTGCGAAAGTTGCTCCGATTGTGTTGAGGTCCCATCTCATGATGATTGCGCAAACGATACCCATGATAAGGAATACTGCACAAATCTGTGAGAAATACCAGCCGGCTTTTACAACGCCGATTACTACGATAATGATAGCAGCAAGAAGGTCTAACAGAACGAGTTTCTGTTTAAGGCCGAATTCGAGCTTGCTTACATCGACGCCGCTTTCATTATGCATGAGTTCTTCCATCTTTGTTCCATATAAGTATGAGTTCTTCGGATCATCCTTAACCTTGGAAGCGTAACGAACTGTGAATGCGGAAGCAACTGCCCACATTACCAGGTGGCAGGCAAGACGATAGCCAACACCGGACATGTAAGTTACTTCTGCGATACCCTGTGCAACACCTACGGTGAACGGGTTCATCATAGCTCCGGAGTAACCGACGCCGGCACCGAATGCGATAACTGCAAGACCTACGAGTGCGTCATATCCCATGCCGACATAAATTGCCGCGAATACCGGTATGAACGGAAGCCATTCTTCGAACATGCCGATTGTGGATGAACCAAGACCGATTAACAGCATGAAAATCGGAATAGTGATGAGGGAGCTCTTACCTTTGAAAACCTTAAGAAGAGCAGCAACCGCACCGTCGAAAGCACCTGATTTGATTACAAATACAACGGATGCATATGTAATGAATACGAGGAATGAAATGTCTGCTGCGTCAACCATACCTTCATAAACGAGTTCGAATACTCTGAAAGGACCTACCGGTGATACTTCAGCAGTTTCATGCCATGTACCTGCGATTGCAACCTGTCTGCCGTCTGCATTTTCCATATAGTCGAAGGAACCTGCAGGGATAATCCATGTAAGAATAGCACAGACTACAATAATAGCGAATAAAATGACAAATGTATGCGGAAGATTAAATTTTTTCTTCTCGCCGAGTTTTGGACCATTACTCATAAGTTGTGTCCTCCTTTTCCTATTTTATTAGTTATAACGAATCATAAACTGAATTTATTTATCACATAGCATCTGAATCATGTCCGAATAGATCTCCGCTGTCTTATCCAAGGATTCCACCGTAATGTGTTCATTTGCTTCATGTGCTGTCATTGGTCCCGGGCCAAGAATGACGCGGTCACCTTCGAAGAAAGATGCCTCTGTAATTCCAAAGAAAGGCTGCCCTTTCTTGCCCGTCTTTTCCTCATAAACGTGAACAAGCTCGCTGTTGTTCCGGAATGAGGCTATATCATTAATGATCTCGTATGTGCCGTCGAGACCCTCAATGGCATCATCGACCGCTTTGCGGATGAGCGGGTATTCCCTCTCTGAGTCACAAATACGAAAATCAAGATATACGGTTGTTTTATCCGGCACTTTATTAATGGATGTACCGCCTTCGATGATTCCGATGTTCATCGTCGGGTACGGAACCCTGAAGAAAGGACTCGGGGTCTTTCTGAGTTCCTGTTCAAAATCCATCATGCGATTGAGAAACTTCACCGCATTCTTGTTTGAGCTCTTTCCGTCAATCGGTGTGCTGGAATGGGTTGTAACTCCCTTGAAAGTAAAGATGTATTCAATGAGACCTTTGGAACCGATCATCGGAATAAGGTCTGTAGGTTCTGCGACGATAACATGCGGAGGGAACTTCGTTCCGGCATCAACCAAATCTTTTACACCGCCGAACATAATCTCTTCGTCATATGTGCAGTATACAGCAAGTCCCTTCTGAAGTTTGCTCAAATCGGTTTCGGAAATTGCCGAAAGAAAAGCTGCAATGCCGCCCTTCATGTCACATGCACCCAGTCCGTAGAGAACTCCGTCTTTTTCGGTCAGTTCGTGCGGATCGGTTGTCCAGCCGTCCGTAATATCAACGGTATCCGTATGTCCCAAGAATCCGATTGCCGGATTCTCGCCGTATTTGCCGATTAAAACCTCTTTTCCGGTTTCCGCATTCTTCTTTCTTTCAATTTCAAATCCCAGATTGGAAAGAAAACTATCGATATAATCCATGATCCGATTGTTATCTTTGTCTGCGATTGTATTAATTGCAACTAAATCTTTTAAAATTTTCTTTGCTTCCATTTATATTCTCCTTTATATAAAATAATAATACTTTTTCGCTTTACAGTAAAGATTTTTTTAGCAAATTCTTCACAGTTTCTTCACATTCTCTATTTCTTTCTTAGCAGCGCAATGCTCTCAATGTGCTTGGTAAGCGGAAAATTATCAAAGGGTTTTAAGTAAACGCATTCATATCCGTAATACTTCATATATTTCAAATTATCCGCCATCGTCTTCGGGTTGCAGGAAATATAGATAATTTCGGAAACACCGTATTCGATGATTTTGTCTAAAGATTTGGGCTGTATACCCACCCTTGGCGGATCGACAACTATCACGTCCGGTTTTTCGCTGACACCTTTCAGCACCTCGAAAACATCCCCGGCGATGAAGCTGCAATTCGTCAGTCCATTCAATGCTGCGTTTTCTCTTGCTGCATCAACTGCTTCTGAAACAAGTTCGATTCCGATTACATTCTTTGCTTTCAGCGCTAAGATCTGCGAAATGGTGCCCGTTCCGCAATATAAGTCGAACACGGACTTTCCCTCAAAGGAATCAACCATGGCAAGTGCCTCCGAATAGAGCCTCTCTGCTGCTTCCACATTGGTCTGAAAGAAAGAAAACGCACTGACTTTGAAATCAAGATTCAGGATTTTCTCCATGTAGTAATCTCTGCCCCAAAGCGTTTTGAGCCTTTCGCAGTTTACCGCGTCGGCGATATTGTCGTTAAACGTGCGAAGGATTCCGACAATTTTGTTTCGGAGATTGAGTGCAAGAAGCATTTCTGTAAATGCCTCTTCATCAAACCCTTCTTCCGATGTCGTGACAATGTTAATAAGGAGTTCTTCTGTTCTCATGCCCTTTCTTATAATCAGATTCCGCATGAGTCCTTTGTGCGTTCTCTTGTGATAAAACGGATATTCGTTTGTTTTCACAAAATTCAGCACCGCATCCAAAATCACATTAAAATCTTCATCCACAAGCTGACACTCATCAACCGTTATGATGGACATGAAATTCTTCTTTCGGTGCATGCCGAGGGTTGTTTCCCCATCTTTAACAAAGTCACCGAATGTATACTCCATCTTGTTTCTGTATCCGTATCGAACCGTACATCCTTCAATTGCATCCACCTTTGCCGGTACAACACTCTTCGCTTCCAGAAAACCGTAAACCTGCTTCTCTTTATCGGCAAGCTGATCTTCATATGCGACGCCCTGATAAATACATCCGCCGCAAAACTCACTGTGCGGGCAAATCGGCCGCGCTTCCTGCTCATGTGTATTAAAATCTGCCATACTTGTCATAAAACTCCTTTTTGTATTCCGGAAAACGGTCTTCTTCAATTGCTTTCCTAATGTTTCCCATCATATTAATCAGGAAATGCAGATTATGATTTGACAAAAGCATCGCCGAAAGCATTTCGTCAGCTTTATATAAATGACGCAGATATGCTCTTGAATAGTTTCTGCATGTGTAGCAGTCACACTCTGCATCGAGCGGTTCCCAGTCCTTCTCATATTTGGCATTCTTGATGTTTACCCTTCCGTGAGAGGTCATTGCAAGACCATGCCTTGCAATTCGGGTCGGAAGCACGCAGTCAAACATATCCACGCCGCGCTCCACGCCCTCAAATAGGTAGTCCGGGGTTCCGACCCCCATAAGATATCTGGCTTTTTCCTTCGGGAGATATTCCACACAGTCATCCAAAATATCCAACATAAGTTCCTTCGGTTCTCCTACCGAAAGTCCTCCGATTGCATATCCGGGGAGGTCAAGATCGACGATTTCTTCCGCACTCTGCTTTCTGAGGTCTTTGTACATACCGCCTTGCATGATTCCGAAAAGCGACTGCCTTTCCCAATCCGTGTGATAATCCTTACAGCGCTTCAGCCATCTTGTTGTGCGTTCAAGCGAATTCTTTACATATCTTCTGTCGGCCGGATACGGTGCACATTCGTCAAATGCCATCATAATGTCCGAACCGAGAGCGTTTTGAATTTCAATTGATTTTTCGGGTGAAATCATATGTGCCGATCCGTCGATATGAGAACGGAACTTTACGCCTTCTTCCGTGATTTTGCGGAGCTTTCCAAGGGAAAAAACCTGAAATCCACCGCTGTCCGTAAGAATTGCTCTGTCCCAATTCATAAATTTGTGCAAGCCGCCCGCCTCTTTGACAATTTCATGTCCGGGTCTGAGGTAAAGGTGGTAGGTGTTTGAAAGAATGATTTCAGCACCCATCTCCTTCACTTGCTCCGGACGCATCGCTTTTACGGTTGCCTGCGTTCCGACCGGCATGAATACCGGTGTCTGGACATCTCCGTGCGGAGTATGAACAACACCCCGTCTGGCGCGCGTTCTTGAATCTGTCTTTAACAGATCATAAGTTACTGCATGTTTCATTTATTGTCCGTGCCGCTGATTCCTTGCGGTCACCCTCCTGTTTTATTTTGCTGTCTTTTCAAGACATTTTCGTATGGTGCCTCTCATCATGAAGCCCATGCGCTTAATTCTCTGTTCGGGATCATCCTTCATGTTGCTGTCAAGCCACTCAAAGAAAACCCCTATTACTCCGTGCTTATAAAATGTCACCAGGATGTCTATATCCTCTTCGGATACATTAAGTCCCTGCGCCTGCTGCTTGACAAATCTTAATGTGATCGGACTCATAACACGGTTAATATATCGTTCCAGATTCTCACGATTAAGCGAATTGTATACATGGTATACTGCTTTTCGGTTTTGGAGGACGAACTCAAGTGAGGAAAGTATGCCATCTTCCCAAAGTTCCCATGTGTCGGCCTCTCCGATATGCTGTTTCGTGTGTTCATCGAAGATTTCTTCCAAAACTTCGTAGATATCATGATAGTGATAATAAAATGTGTTTCTGCTTATCCCACAAGCATCTGTCAGTTCCTTGATACAAATCCCATCGAAAGGTTTGTCGTTGAGCAAGCCGATAAGCGATTCTTTAATAAGCCTCTTTGTATCGTTTCCCATTTTAAAATTATTTGTTGAAGTCTTCCTTCATTGCCTTGATTTTATCTTCGTCCATAAATGTTTTGGTAATGTGGAGCGAAATTACTTCCGCACCGAGCTTGATTGCATCGTGTGCCCTCTGCGTTTTTACTGCATCGGCAAACTCTCTTGTATGTATTGCCACGCCTCTGTCAACAATCTGAAGTGTCGGATGGAACGCAGGGCAGGCAAAACTTACATTTCCGATATCGGAAGAGCCGAAAAGCTTGTCATGATCGCCGTTTATGTCAATGCCGAGTTCCTCATATACTTCCTTCATTACGCTTATTCCGGCAGGATTGTTCTTCATGCAGTCGTATGTAGCGTCAACCTTAAAGGTATCCCATGTTGTCTGCGTCATGATTGCTGCTCCGCGAGCACAGTCATCTACCATTCTGTGGACTTCCTGCAGGTATGCCTTATCCACAGCTCTCATGTAAAAGTGTACGCTTGCTTCTTCCGGAACGATGTTCGGAACGACACCGGCTTCTTTGTAAATTCCGTGCATTCTTACATCCGGAGTTACGTGCTGGCGCAGCATATCGATACCGTGGAACATGAGCTGCGCTGCGTTAAGTGCATTCTTTCCCTCCCATGGAGCTGCAGAAGCGTGTGCTGCCTTTCCGTGGAAATTATACTGATAGGACATCAGTCCGTTCAATATGCAATATAAGAGGTTCTGATCGTAAAGGTGAATCATGATTGCCATATCATAATCATTGAACACACCGTCATCCGTCATTTGGACTTTCGCCCCGTCGGCTTCTTCAATCGGCGTTCCGATGACATGGATGTCCGCGTTGAGTTCGTCCTGAAGTTCTGCCATAGCGATGCCGGCGAGTACACTGATGGAGCCGCTGACACAGTGGCCGCATGCGTGTCCGATATCAGGCAGTGCATCATATTCCGTAAGTATCGCAACTTTATATTTATGATTGTTCGGTCCGTATACCGCTTTGAAAGCTGTTTCGATTCCCGCAAACGGATACTCCGTTGCAAATCCTTTTTTCTTTAAAAGTTCAACGATTTTGCGCGATGTTTCGAATTCCTGTCCGGAAATTTCAGGATGATCTGCGAGATCATCGTTGAGGGCAATCAGTTCTGCCCAGTTCGCATCGATTCTTTCAAAAATCTTTTCTTTTAACTCCAAATACTTGTCCATTCTACACCTCCATGTTCTCCTTTATCATTAAAGCGGCAGTCTTTCATCAGCGGATGCTTCCTGTCCTACCGTCTTAAATTCCTCTTTTATAGCCTCTAAATGTTCCGGATTTGTCATAAGTTCAAATGCAGTCATTGTAAATGCTCTGACAAAATCAAGTGCATTGTCGATTGCGGTATCGCTGCAAGCATGTTCTGCAAATTCTTTCGTATGCGGTGCATAATATGTTTTGTCTCCCTTCGGACTCATTCCGCAGGTGAGCTGCACAGCCGGACAATGATAGCTTACATCTCCAAGATCCGAAGATCCCGGAATAACGGTTTTGGCATCAATATGCATAACATCATGTTCCAGCGTTTCAAGATTGGTCGCAACCATACGGGACAGGTATCTGTTGCTGCATGTATCCTTAAACGCAGCTTCCGGTTCCGAAAGTTCGTATGTGCATCCGGTTGCGAGTGCCGCACCTTTCACACAGTCGGTAAGTTTCGCGTAAAGTTCGTTTACATATGCCATCTTTGCTGCTCTTACATATACCAGTGCTCTTGTATAATCCGGAATGATATTCGGTGCAACACCTCCGTCGAGAATGACACCATGCAATCTTGCATCCGGTTTTGTCTGCTGTCTGAACGCATTCATCAGATTAAAGAAATTAATCACAGCATCCAGTGCGTTGATTCCTTCATGCGGTGCTGCTGCAGCATGTGCGGTTCTTCCGTGGAATTCAATCTGCATGCATCTCATCGCAACCGTGTTGATTGATTCCGCATCTTTAAAGGAAGGATGTGCCATCATTGCAACATCAAATTCGTCAAACGCACCTTTTGCCGCCATTTCAACTTTTGCACCGTCGGTTTCCTCTGCAGGCGTTCCGATAACATAAATTTCTCCGCCGTATTCATCGGCAAATTCACGCATGGCAATTCCGCTTCCTACCGACATTGATGCAATCAGGTTATGCCCGCAGGCATGACCTAAAACAGGCAATGCATCGTATTCTGCAAGCATTGCGATCTTAGGACCCGGCTTTTTGCCTTTATATACAGCTTTATATGATGTAGGAATTCCGCAGAATCCCTTTTCAACTTCAAATCCGTATTTTGAAAGGAGCCGGCACTGCCATTCACAGGCTTTTACTTCCTGCTTCCCTAATTCCGGATGATTGAAGATATTTTTTGCAAGTTCTCTGATTTCGGGGTCTAAATTATTAACTATCGCATCAATTCTTTCCATTACAACTTTGTCCATTTTGAATCCTCCCTCTATCGGACTGTCAGACGTACTCGTTCTCCGATCTAAGATATTATATCACAAAAATCTCTCATTTTCTACATTTTATTTGATAATTTCCGCTATTGGTTTGTTGAAATGTTTGGCAGAAAAATAAAAAAAAAGGGTGGATTTTTCTATCAACATGTAGTATAATTATCCCGTTGTCGATTTGTGCTACCGTGGCTCAGTCGGTAGAGCAGCTGATTCGTAATCAGCAGGTCGCCGGTTCGAATCCGGCCGGTAGCTCCATAAAAAAACGCCTCATGCAAAGCATGAAGCGTTTTTTTATTGTTTTTTTCCACAGACATATTCGCAATAAATGTTTACCGGACAGCTGTCACACTTCGGTTTTCTTGCATCGCAGCACTGTCTGCCGTGAAAAATCAGGCTGTGATGTGTGCGGCTCCAGCGTTCCTCCGGCACTCTTTCCATCAGTGACAGTTCCGTTTTCAGCACATCTTTCTCATCTGCAAGTCCGATTCGATTCGCAACACGGAACACATGCGTATCAACGGCAATTCTTTGCTGTCCGAACCCTACCGCAAGAACAACATTGGCGGTCTTGCGGCCGACACCCGGAAGACTTATGAGTGAGTCATAATCATTCGGCACTTTCCCGCCGAAGTCGCAGCAGATTTTCTGTGCCATGGCTACGATATTCTTTGCCTTTGTGCGATACATTCCGATTCGTTTTATGTATTCCTCAACTTCTGACGGTTCTGCGGCTGCAAGTGCCTCTGCATCCGGATAGCGTTCAAAAAGCGCGGGACTCACCTGATTCACAGACTTATCCGTTGTTTGTGCAGACAGCGCCACCGCAACAATAAGTTCATACACATTCTTGTGATTTAATGCGCACTCGGCATCCGGATAGGTTTCTTCCAGAATGTCGAGTACTTTGATTACGTCATCTTGTTTGATCATTTTTTACTCTCTTTCTTGACTTGCTGTCCTTTAAATGGTAGAATTGTATACAATTTTTCAGTAAGGAGCATTGCCACATGTTAAGCTTGGATTTTATAAATAATGAATATGAAGACACCAAAACACCGGCGCAAAAGGTGTGCGAATCGATCGCAATCGATATCTTGACCGGAATTCTTCCCGACGGAAAACAAATTGTCGAGCAAAAGCTCTGCGAAAAGTACAAGATGAGCCGTACTCCTATCCGGGAAATTATAAAGGACCTGCAAATGCTTGGGCTTATCGATCTGATTCCCAACCGCGGTGCTTTCGTCTCCGGTATCTCTCAACGCGATGTAAACGATTTTTTCTATATGAAAAGTCTTCTCTACCCTCAATGTGTCAAGTGGGCAGTCGAGCGCATAACGGAGGAGGAATTCGCAATGCTTGAAGAGGCTTTTACCTTCATGCAGTTCTATGCCGTAACCGAAGACCTCGAAAAAATCCAGCGGGTCATCCATGGCTTCAACGCCATAATATACAACGCAAGTCACAACAAGGAACTTGAAACAACGCTTCTCAGATATGACTTTTTAATAAAATATGCAAACATTGGCGTACGCTATCCTCTTAATTTCATGCAAGACGTTCTCGAAGAACATCAAGCCATCTTCGATGCTTTCAAAGCAAAGGATCCCGACATGGGCGCGGATGCCGCACAGGTACACGCATATAAATCAATGATGCGCAGAAAATAATCTGTGCGTTTTTTATAACTGGTTATAATATTCCGAGGTGTTCCAGCAAAATCTTAAGTCCGATTAAAATCAAGATGATTCCGCCCGCAAGACTTGCTTTATTCTCATATTTGTTTCCGAATTTATGCCCTATAAACACACCTGCTGAGGAAATAACAAAAGTCGTGCAGCCGATCAGCGCAATCGCAGACACTATGTTTACCTGTAGGAATGCAAAAGAAATTCCGACTGCCAAAGCGTCGATACTTGTTGCAATTGCCAGCACGAACAGTTCTTTGATATTCAGCCCCGATCCTTCTTCGCAGCAGGATTTGTCCTTGTCATCGCCCCTAAAAACATCCCAAATCATCTTGCCCCCTATAAACGCAAGAAGCACGAACGCAATCCAATGGTCAAAGCTTGTAATGTACGCCTCAAACTGTTTTCCAAGCAGCCATCCCACAAACGGCATCAGTGCCTGAAATCCTCCGAAAAACAATGCAATAACAAGCGTCTGACCTTTGTCTAACTTTCTCATGTTCAACCCCTTGCAAATTGCAACTGCAAATGCATCCATGGAAAGTCCGACACCGATCATAAAAATTTCAAAAAAACTCATAATATCTCCCTATTTTCTTGTTGGGTAAAAAAATATCTCCCTACAATTATAGAGAGATATTTTATCATATTATGCATTAAAAAGCAAGGTTTTGCCGTCACTGTCAATGGTAACTTTGCCGCCGTCAACAAGGTCGCCGCGGATAATCATCGAAGCCAGTTCGTTTTCAACATGCTTCTGCAGATAACGCTTAATCGGTCTTGCGCCGTACTGCGGGTCGTAGGATTCTTTTGCGATGAGCTCCTTCGCGGCATCCGTCATCGTAAGCGTCATGTCTCTGTCTGCAAGTCTGTTTGCAATCGCCTTGAAAGCAAGGTCGATAATCTTTTTAACCTGTTCCAGAGTAAGCGCACTGAATACGATGATGTCATCCACACGGTTTAAGAACTCCGGTCTGAAGTAGTTCTTCAGCTCTCCGGTTACTCTGTCTTTGACTTCTTCCGGAATGTTGCCTTCCTGATTCATGTTTTCAATCAGTTCGCTGCTTCCGATGTTGGAAGTCATAATGATAATCGTGTTCTTAAAGTCAACGGTTCTGCCCTGGTTGTCGGTCAAACGTCCGTCGTCAAGCAGCTGAAGCAGGATGTTGAATACATCCGGATGTGCTTTTTCGATTTCGTCGAACAAAACAACACTGTAAGGTTTTCTTCTTACCGCTTCGGTAAGCTGTCCGCCTTCATCATATCCAACATATCCAGGAGGCGCTCCTACCAGTCTGGAGACGGAGTGCTTTTCCATGTACTCGGACATATCAATACGAATCATATTTCTTTCGGTATCAAACAAGGACTCGGAAAGCGCTTTCGCAAGCTCGGTTTTGCCGACGCCTGTAGGTCCGAGGAAAATGAACGAACCGATTGGTCTGTTTTCATCCTTGAGGCCTGCTCTTGCTCTGAGGATTGCCTCCGAAACCGCCGTAACAGCTTCATCCTGTCCGATAACTCTCTGATGAAGGATTTCCGGGAGTTTCAAAAGTTTTTCTCTCTCGGTTTCCACAAGCTTGCTTACCGGAATGCCTGTCCACGAAGAAATAACCTCCGCGATTTCTTCTTCGTTTACTTCTTCTTTCAAAAGTCTTGCTTCGCCGCCGTCTACGCTGTCAGCCTTCTGCTTTTCTTCTTCCAGTTTCTTCTCAAGTTCCGGAAGCGTTCCGTATTTGAGCTGCGCCAATTTTTCGAGGTCATAGTTTCTCTCCGCCTCTTCCATTTGGTGTTTAACTTCTTCAATCTGCTGCTTGGTTCCCTTGACCTCGGAAATCGCCTTCTTTTCGTTTTCCCACTGCGCTCTCATGGAAGCATCTTCTTCTTTGAGGGCTGCCAGTTCTTTTTCGAGGGTCGCAAGTCTTGCCGCGGAAGCTTTGTCGGTTTCCTTGCCGAGTGCTTGTTTTTCAATCTCAAGCTGCATAATCTTTCTGGATATTTCGTCCAGTTCCGACGGCATACTGTCGATTTCGGTTCTGATTCTTGCAGCCGCTTCGTCCATCAGGTCGATGGCCTTATCCGGCAGGAATCTGTCGCTGATATAACGGTCGGAAAGTGTCGCGCAAGCAATTAAAGCACCGTCCGTAATTCTGACGCCGTGATGGATTTCAAAACGCTCTTTCAAGCCTCTTAGGATAGAAATCGTATCTTCCACCGACGGCTGATCAACCAGTACCTTCTGGAATCTTCTTTCGAGTGCGGCATCTTTTTCGATATATTTTCGATATTCATCCAATGTTGTAGCACCGATGCAGTGAAGCTCACCTCTTGCCAGTTTCGGCTTCAGGAGATTGCCCGCATCCATCGAGCCTTCGGTTCTGCCTGCACCTACAATATTATGAATTTCATCGATGAACAGAATGATTCTGCCCTCGGATTTTTCAACTTCGTTTAAGACCGCTTTCAGTCTTTCCTCGAATTCGCCCCTGAACTTAGCACCCGCAATCAGTGCACCCATATCCAGCGCGAAAATGGTCTTGTCCTTCAGACCTTCCGGCACATCGCCGTTCAAAATACGCTGCGCGAGACCTTCTACTACTGCGGTTTTGCCGACGCCCGGCTCACCGATCAGCACAGGATTATTCTTCGTTCTTCTGGAAAGAATCTGAATTGCGTGTCTGATTTCGGCATCTCTTCCGATTACCGGGTCGAGCTTGCCTTCCCTTGCCATTTCCACAAGGTCACGGCCGTATTTATTCAGTGCGTCATAATTATCCTCCGGATTCTGGCTGGTTACTCTCTGATTTCCCCTTACTTTGGAAAGCGCCTCTAGGAATTTATTCTTTGTTATATTGTATTTTGCGAAAATCTTTGCGCTCGGCGTTCCCTTTTCCTCAAGCAAGGCAATATATAAATGCTCTACGCTGACATATTCGTCCTTGAATTCCTCTGCGATCTTCTCCGCTCTCATCAAAATCTGCGAAAGTCTTCTGGAAGAATACATATTGTCTGCGGCTCCGGAAACCTTCGGGAGCTTTTCAAGCTGTTCCTCCACATCGGCAATCACAGCGGTCGGATCCACATTCAGGTACTTCAAAAGCTTTGGAATCAGACCGTCCTTCTGCATCAAAAGCGCCATATGAAGGTGCTCTCCATCGAGCATCTGATGTCCCTCGGAAATCGCTATGTTCTGGCAGTCCATAACCGCCTGCTGTGCATTCTGTGTATATTTTTCAATGTTCATATCATCACCCCTATTCCATCAAACATAAACATTTTCTTCCATTTCCGTCTGTTCGGACACCTTTATTATGCCCTCACGACTTTGTATATACCCATTGTACACCCTTTCAAACGCAAAGTAAAGAAAAATTTAGCACTCTTTTTAGTAGAGTGCTAATAATTTATTTTATCTCATTAAAAAACTGTGCGAAGAAGTCATCCGTTCCTTCCAAAACGCTGTGATTGGCGCCTCCGCCGTTGACGCTTTTTTCGAGCAGTCCGAGGAATTGTTCTTCTGCATCTATAATATCCATAACCGTTAAATCGTATCCGAGATCCTGCGCGACTTTGCAAAATTCGCGATACGGGTCTTCACTTTCTCTCGAATCCAGAAACCGTTGTTTTATCCACTTGTCCTTGCGTGCAACTTCCGCAAGTTCTTCCAAGACTGCACCTGTATTGTTCATGCTGTCTCCTTTCCTATCCCAACAGAAGATTTAGAAAGAAATTAACTCCTGGAGATATGAAGAGCGTCGGAATGTCCAGTATGATGGCAATCAGCAGGATATAATATCCGTAATGATATACAGTGTACCACCATTCATAGCGATCGAGTCTGAAGATTTGCGTGATGACGCCGAAGCCGTCCAGCGGCGGAATCGGAATCAAGTTGAAAATCATCAGTACCAAATTAATGTATACAATGTAAATAATCATTTCGTATATAATCGAGCCAAGTCCACTGTTCGCAATATTTGTCATTTCCAGTCCTTTGCACACAAATGAAAAAGCAACTGCAATCAGAAGGTTCGCCGTAACCCCCGCCAGCGAAACGATGAGTTCTCCTGCTCTGCGGTTTTTGTAATGGTCAGGATCAATTTGAACCGGAACGCCCCAGCCGAAGCCGATAAAAAGCAGCGCAACAAATCCGATCGGATCTATGTGATGCATCGGATTAAGGCTGAGCCTTCCCTGATACTTAGGAGTCGGGTCTCCCAGCTTATAAGAAGCAAATGCATGTGCTGCCTCATGGAAAGACAGACCTATGATGATGCCCGGAAGCAACATGAGTTTCATATAGATCCATTCCAATACGGACACATTACTTCTCATAACGGACTCCGCAAGCATTACTATCAGCAAAACCCAGATTAGCGGATTTATGTTTCTTAATTTTTCTCTCATTTTCAGATTCCTTTCACAATTCTTGCAAATATTTTATCACATTTTTCTTACCTTTTAAATATATATATTATAAATATTATGTCCTCTGAACTTCACAAAAGATTCATAGGAATTTCAGAAAGGTGGCTAAAAATGAATCATTGCCTTTTTTGTATTGACGTCTACACAGTTAATGAGGGAGACACACTCTATTCGATTGCCGAAAAGTACGATCTGCCGGTTACACTTCTCATGAAAGTGAACGACATTGACAACCCTTATAACCTGAAAATCGGCACAAGGCTTTGCATCCCGGGTACGGAAGACCAGCTTCCGCAGGCTCCGGAGCAGTGTCAGAAGACACATACCGTAAAGGCCGGAGACACGCTTTACTTAATTGCCAAAATGCATAACATCAAGCTGGATGCTCTCATGCGCGCAAATCCAAGCATCGACCCGTACAATCTGCTCATCGGCACCGAGCTCTGCATCCCGGTATAGGGTCGCTTTCGGAGTCCGGACATCGTTGAACACAGAAAGAGCCGTTTTCTCAGCAAGTCTGTTTCACTGTCGTGACCGACTAAACTGAGCTACGGCTCTTTCCGTGTTATGTTTTCAAAAATGTAAAAAGTGTGATGCTGCCCTTCTAATATAAATTTGCAAAGATTTGTTTCAAATCATCATAAGATAACGGAACATAACTCTTGCTGAGTAACCTTTGTTGATTATCAACCGTAGACTTCGTAAAAGTTTCAATTTGATCCACAGTCATTCCATATTCTCTAAGTGCTTTTTTCGGAATAATTTTATTCAGCACATTTTCCAACTCATCATATACTTCTTCCCTGTTGCAACAAAGGGCATCCGCATAAATCTTATTCAGCTTTGTAATTTTACCGTTCGGTTCTTTCTTCATATATGTCTTAAAAACTTCTGTAAAAAACTGATAGTTCGATTCACCGTGCGGTACGTGGAATGCTCCCCCTATAGAATAGGAAAGTGCGTGCACAGCACCACAGCCTGCATTGCCGAATGCTATGCCTGCATAGTTTGATGCCAGACAGAAATCTTTCAATACATCTTTTCTTGCTTCCGCTGTATTTCCTCCCTTTGCCAAAATAGCAATGTAACCTTTTATAATCATTTTTATTGCGGTGGAGGAAAAAATTTCAGTAATCGGTGTAGCAAGCGGTGACAAATAGCTTTCCGTTGCGTGAATCAGTGCATCAATGGAACTTGTTGCAAACACATAGTCAGGAAGTCCTTGCAGCGATTCCGGAATTAACACTGCCTTATCAGCGTAAGTTTCATCCACTGCAAGGCCCATTTTAATATGTAAGAATTTCAATTCTGCAACCGCAACATTGGTAACCTCAGAACCGGTCCCGCACGTCGTAGGAATAACAATCAATTCTTTGGTTCTTTTTGCAGGCACTTCTTTTGTAAATACCTTGATGGATTGTTCCGGTAGTTCCAGTGAAAGAATTTTGCAAATATCCACTATCGTGCCACCGCCGAATGCAACGATTCTGTCGTATTCATACTGTTTCATATCCTTTGCAATGGCATCAATCATTTCATCTGATGGCTCACCTTTTCCGTATTTTTCCTGAAAAATCACAGGGATGTCGATATTCAATGGCTTTACATACGGGGTGTAGATCCATTCATTTGTTACAAGTATATCACCTTTTCCGAGTTTGAATTCATCATTAAATTCTTTGAATGTATCGAAGTATAAAATTTCCGGTACAACTTTTAATGCATGCATTTTTTTGCCTCCTTTTTTCCGTGTTTGATGTTAAAGCTTTTCATGAAACATTTTTTCATAACCGTCCCTCAGTTCTTCTCTGAAGTCTGGGTGTGCAATGTTAATCAAAGCCTTTGCACGTTCTCTAATTGTCAAACCCTTTAGACGAACGATGCCATATTCTGTAGCAACATAGTCTACATCATGTCTGGAAGTTGAAACCACGGAGCCCTTCGATAAAAGCGGCGTAATTTTTGAAATTTTGGTTCCGTCCTTTTTTACGGCCGCAGATGGCATGGCTATAATTGCTTTGCCGTTTTTACTCCAAGCCGCACCGCGAATGAAGTCTACCTGACCACCAACACCGGAAAACTGGGTATATCCAATTGTATCTGCCGCAACTTGCCCGTAAAAGTCGATTGCCAAACCACCGTTGATACTAACCACATTGTCATTTTGACAAATGATACGCGGATCGTTAACATAGTCTACCGGCATCAGCATACATTTATCATTTTTGTCACAAAAGTCGTACAATTTCTGTGATCCCATGACAAAGTTAAATACAAATTTACCTTTATCAATCTGTTTCAGGCTGTTGTCAACAGCACCCTCTTCGTACAGCTTCACTACACCGTCGCCCAACATTTCGGAATGAATGCCAAGATGTTTTTTGTGTACGAGTTCGTGGCAAACTGCATCGGGAATTGATCCAATTCCAAGTTGCAGACATGCTCCGTCCTCAATAATACTCGCACAGTGTTTCCCAATCAGGCTCTCGACTTCACCGATTTTGGCATCAGGCAGCGTTGGCAATGCCTGATTACATTCGACGAAGGCATCTATTTCCGTAACATCCAGTACAGCACCGCCGTAAGTGAATGGAACTCGATTATTTATCTGTGCAATGACAGTTTTCGCAGATTTCACAGCTTGTACGGTGTAGTCTCCGGATACTCCTATAGATACCTTGCCGTTTTCATCCGGCGGTGTTACCATTATGAGCACAGTATCGACCTTGATTGTCCCATTTCGCATCAACCCCGGTGTCTCATGGAAATACAATGGGGTATAGTCCCCTCTTCCTTCGATAATATTTTTTCTTACAGGTCCACTGACAAACCACAAATTCATATGAAAATTGTCCGCATATTCCGCATGCGAATACGCACCGCTTCCGAGCGTAAACATATGTGAAATTTCTACATTTCTATAGTTTGCGGCATTTCTGACCATGGCTTCAACTAATGCTGGAGGTTCACCAACATCATGTGCAAGTACCAACTTATCATTATCCTTTATTAGTCTGACTGCTTCGTCTGCACTCATCAGACTATCTTGATAATATTTTTTCCAATCCATAAAGATATCTCCCGGTTATGTTACTTAATCCCTGCAATATCCTTTGCAAGCTGTTTCTTGCCCTGGATGTTGCCTTGTCTTTGAATCATGATTCTCTGTGCCTGCGGGCTTCCTGCACCGTGCATGGATTCGGTCCGGTATCCGACCGCCGATGACCCGAGACAAATATTTTCAAGGAAACGAAGCACTCTCATTCTGTCTTCCGTACTGCATACATCTTCATTTCCCGCAAAGAATTTGTTGCATACATCCCCGATGGTTTCGCCGTTCTTTCCGACTACGAGGTCGCTCTTGAAGTCTTTTTCGCTCGGCATGGTAACCATGAGTCCGCCGGCGATGTCCTCTGCGAGTCTTACGATTTCATAAGGGAATCTGGTTATGTTCTGCTTGCAGACATTTGCAAGCAGCAGGTCTATCATATAGCTTCCGCACTTTGTCGGGCAGCCTTCGGAGGAACATGCGATTCCGCAGGAATAAAGCGTTTCGTTCAGGTGCGTCATTTCAATCAGCTTATCTTTGATATGGGATGCTTTTTCCGCTCCGTTATATTCTGCTGCAAGTGCCGCTGCTCCGATTACAACATCGCCTACACCGACTTTGCATCCGCCGTAGCTCTGTCTGTGGAATCCTGCGAATCTTTCTACGAGCATGCCCGCGAACTCATATTCACCTGCCATGAAAATGTATTCGTTCGGAATGAAAACATCGTCAAATACAACGAGGGCTTCCTGTCCGCCGTACTGCTTGTTTCCAAGGTCGATATCCGCGCCTTCTTCCAGTTTTCTCGTGTCGCAGGACTGTCTGCCGTAAATCATGTAAAGTCCTTCCGCATCGCTCGGACAAGCAAAGGAAACCGCAAAGTCCTTATCTTCTTCCTTCATTGCCTGTGTCGGCATTACGATATGCCAGTGGGAGTTGATAGAGCCTGTCTGATGTGCTTTCGCTCCGCTTACGATGATTCCGTCCGGTCTTCTTTCCTTGATTCTTACGAACATATCAAGGTCCTTCTGTGCGTGCGGTGCCAAAGTACGATTGCCCTTAGGGTCGGTCATGGCTCCGTCCACGATTAAATCGTTGTCCTGCACATAAATCAGGAATTTTTTAAAGTTTTCGTGATAATTTGTTCCGTATTTTTCATCAATTTCAAAGGTTGTGGAATAAACGGCATTGAATGCGTCCATTCCTACGCATCTTTGGAAGCAGGAAGCTGTCTTCTGTCCGCACAGTCTCTGCATCTTAACTTTATTTTTCAGGTTCTCGGTGCTCTGATGGATGTGTGCGAAACGGTTGATTTTGTGTCCGGTCAAATGGGATATCGTCGTCATAAGTCCTTCGTACTGCGGGTCCTGTGCCAAATCATAAGTTACTGCCACGCAGTTGATGGAAGGCCGGATGATCGGATGATCCACCCAGTTGTCGATTTTTTCTCCGAACATGTATACTCTTGTATTTAATTTTCTTAAACTCTCAATGTATTGAGCTCCTGTCATAAGTGCCATGAGAAACCTCCTATCCTATCGTTTCATAAGGGATGGTATTAAATCAACCATCCCTTTCAGCTATTTATTATGTTCTTTATTTAGAGTACTTCTTTACTGCATTTTTCAATAGCCGCTTCGAAAATATCCAATCCGGCTTTTAGCTGTTCATCTGTAATAACAAGCGGTGCTAAGAAGCGGATGACATTACCGTAACGTCCCGCACCTTCGACTAGCAAACCATGTTTTGCACATTCTTGAACAATCGCATTATTTAATGCTGTTGCCGGCTCTTTCGTTTTGATATCTTTTACAAATTCAATGCCGACCATCGCACCTAAACCTCTGACATCGCCAACGCAGTTAAACTTTTCTTGCCACTCACGATAACGATTCATAACATACTCTCCAATCTCACAAGCACGTTGTGCAAGATTATCTCTTTCCATAATCTCAATCGTCTTTAATGCTGCTGCGCAGGCAAGTGGGTTACCACAGAAAGTCCCTCCAATTGTTCCCCCTGCAGGAGCTTCCATGATTTCTTTTCTTGCAACAATTGCAGAAAGTGGCAATCCTGCTGCAATCGATTTCGCTGTTGCAATAATATCCGGTTGTGCACCTGCTTCTTTCCAGTATTCGGAAGCAAACATTCTTCCTGTTCTGCAAAAGCCTGACTGCACTTCATCTGCAATCAATAGAATACCATGCTCATCGCAAATCTTTCTTACTGCCTTTACCCATTCAATCGGAGCCGGAATAAAACCGCCTTCCCCTTGCAATGGTTCCACTACGATTGCTGCCACGGTATCCGCAGCGCAGCACTGCTCAAAGACATCTGTGATGGATTCAATATAGTAATCTAATTCTTTTTCCTTCGGAAGTCCTTCCGGATTTCTATAATAATACGGGAACTTTGCACGGTATATGCCATCAGGAAACGGTCCCATCCCAACTGCATAAGCTTTCTTTGCTGTCATCGACATAGTAAGTAATGTTCTTCCGTGAAAAGCGCCCGAAAATACGATTATATTGTTTCTTCCGGTGTATGCTTTTGCAATCTTCACAGCATTTTCGTCCGCTTCAGCACCGGAATTGGCAAAGTAAGCTTTTTTTGCGGTACCTTTTACCGGTGCGATTTTACATAATTTTTCTGCCAATGCAACATAACCTTCATGTGTCCCTATATTGAACATGCAATGGAAATATTGTCCTGCCTGTTTTTTCACGACATCTATAATTTCTTCATTCGAATATCCAATGTTCAGCACACCGACACCGCCGATAAAATCTAAAAATCTGTTTCCGTCCACATCTTCTATCATGGCACCTTCACCGCGTTCGATTGCAAGCGGATATCCACATTTTATCGATGACGGCACAATGTCTGCTCTTCTGTCTATCAATGCCTGTGCCTTAGGACCTGGAAGTGTCTTTGTAATAATTTTCGGTAAACTAGTTTTAAGCATTTTTTCTCTCCTATCCGTTTTATGTGTCCTTTTGCTTTGCTGTCAGCTTTAAATTTCTACTTCCACAGCTTCTGCGTTCAGCTTTTCATATTTTTTCAATTCTTCGGCTTGCTTTTCTTTACTCATCTTGAAAATACCAAAACCGGTAATTGCACATATCATCGCTATAATTGGATTTATCCATGTATTAACTGCCCACAGAGCATAGCCTCCGGTTCCCCATGCTGCTACACCGAGTGTCGCTGCATAAAACGCACCTGACGATCCCCAAGGAACCAATGGAGCAATCATCGTACCGATGTCTTCCATACTACGTGACAATACCTTAAGTTCAATTCCTTGATCGATGAATTTCTTTCTGAACATTTCTCCGGCAACGATGTGCGGTGGATAGCTGGATCCTGCGCAAAGCAGCACGATTAAGTCTGTCATCAGTGTTGCAAATATGAGCGATACGCGGCCGTTTATATGGTTCATAAGCGGTTTTACTGCTACTCTCAGCATGCCTGTTGATGAAACAATACCGATAAATGTATATCCACAGAATAAGATGATAATTACACTTGACATGCTAGACATACCACCACGATTAAGTAATGTAATAACCTGTCCTGCAACATCAGCTGTGTAGAAAGTTTCAATTGTAAATCCCTTGATAATTGAAGCAATACCTGCCACCAGATCAAAGTCTTGTACCGTAGCCCCTAAAATCAAACTGATGATTACAGATGCAAGCAAGGTCGGGACCGGTGGGAATTTCAGCAATGCCGAACTTAAAATTAAAAGGAATGGGAGCAAGAGTAAAACATTCCATTCATAGATTGAATCTAAAGAAGCAAGCATATTTACAGCCTCTTCCGGAAGCCCTTCTTGCGTCTCAATGCCTCTGCCCGCAATAAAATATACAATTCCCGCAATAACGGCGGATGGAACAGTTGTGTACAACATTGAACCAATATGTTCATATAATCCACAGCCGGCGCAAAGCGGTGCAAGATTCGTTGTTTCAGACAATGGTGAAAGCTTATCTCCGAAAATGGATCCACTGATAACAGCTGCTGCCGTGATTGTCGCATCCAGTCCCAATCCAAGTGCTACGCCCATCATCGCTAATCCAACCGTTCCGGCTGAACCCCATGAAGTTCCTGTGATGACAGACATTACGCAACACACTAAGAATGTACATAAATATAAGTACTGAGGGTTCATAATCTTTAATCCATAATAGATTACCATAGGGATGGATCCGCTGAACATCATTGCTGCGATAACCATACCTGTTGCCCAAATAATGAACATCGCAGGCGCTGCTTGATACACTTTCTTACACATGCCGTCTTCCATTTCTGCCCATGTATAGCCACAGCGCCATGCGATAATTCCTGCTACAACGGCTGCTAAGCACATGAGAGGTTCAACTCTCATACCAAAACCTAGATACCCAACAGCCACGATAACTGCGAATGATAATATTGCAAATAAAGACTCTTTTAAGGTTGCGTGTCGCTTTGTCCTTTTTTCCATCTTATAAACTCCTTTCTTCATTTCTTCCGATTAATGTTGTAATTTGTGCGGAGGCGGAAGTCATGAATCACCTCCGCACATTCCTATTAATAGAGACTTAATGTCTGACCCAAACCTTTTTCTTTCGCAATCTCTAAAACTTTCTTTCCTAAGGAAATATCCTGTAATGCAATGCCAAGATTCATGTTGATAATGATTTCTTCGTCATTTTCTCTGCCTACTACAGTGCCGTTGATAACATCCCCGAGTTGTGCGTACATTTCCCAACGGTCTGCCCAATATTTTCCCGGTCCGAACATATAATTGCTGAACTGGTTCCAATCATCCACAACAACCTTGTGTGATGCACAGAAGTCCCATGCCCAGCCATGCATATGTACAGGAACAACCAGTGCACCCGGTTTTACCCACTCCGCCTGATAAACCGCTCCTTCTACTGTCAACGGTGCTGCTGTTACGATGATGTCAGAGTTGCGAATTGCAGCTTCTGCGGAATCGCAAATTTCAAATTCCACACCCGGTAAATCCGGTGAAACAGTATCAATCAGACCCTGACAGAATTCCGGATATAAATCATATAATTTTACCTTTTTAATTGAAGGTCTTACATTGCAAATAGCCATGACGTTGTTTCTGCCCTGCTCGCCGGCACCGACAACACCTAAAACCTGAGAGTCCTCTCTCGACAAATACTTTGCCCCTACAGCAGAGCCCTGGCCGGTTCTTATTGCTGTAATTAATCCGCCTTCCATAACTGCTACCGGATATCCGGTTTCAACATCATTCAAAATGATTAATGAAGATAACGCCGGAATGCTATATTTTTTCTTGTTATGTCCGAAAACACCTACCCACTTCATTCCGCACATATCAATGCCCGGCAAATATCCCGGCATTGCATGAAGAAATGCGCCCGGGCAGTTGGTAGGGTGTACACCCGGTTTAGGTGGCATTTCATAATTGCCTTTGCAGTGTTCTGAATAGGTTTTTTCTGATACTTCCAAACTCTGTTCCCAAGTAATGCCACATTTTTCGACATCGGATCTGCTTAAATAAATAAATTCGCCATATTTCATTGATATGTACCTCCTATTTCGTTTTACATGATTATATCTTTTTTTCTTTTCCCCATGTTTGGTTACAATGCACAAAAATTTTTTCGTCCGTTCGTATTCGGTGCATAAAAAAAAGTGTTGTTGCCCTAGGATGTTAAATATGAATTGCATTTCGTTTTCTTTCTATGATAGAATTAACCAACCGATTTCTTTTCATTATTATTGAAAGAGGGAGGAATGCTGAAATGAATATTACTTTATCAGATGTGATAGAAGATACGGCAACACTCTATCATTTAAAACTTCATGCAGGGGAAAAAGGATTACAAAACCCAATGAGATGGGTTTATGTCACCGAAGACCCGGAAAATGCCTCATTTTTGCGCGGCGGTGAATTGGTAATTACAACGGGGCTGTTTGCGAAAAATAATCCATCTTTCTTACTCTCCATGGCAAATAATTTCTTTTCACACGGCGCATGTGGTCTTATAATCAATACCGGAAAATATGTGAAAGAACTGCCTAAGTCTTTGTTGGATTTTTGCAACGAAAAAAATTTCCCGCTCCTGACTATGCCGTGGGAAAGTTCCATTTACAGAATTACACGTAACTATTACGACAGATTGTTCGTAAAAAGGCAGATGTCCATGGAAATTTCGGCTGCGGTCAGCGATTTGATTGCCGGGCATCAGGTGCAAGATAATCTTGCAAAATTGGAGCGCAATCGTTTTTCAACCAAATCGCAATGGTTTGTTTTTCACATCATCTGCAAAGATAGTAAACACACTTTGGAACATCTTCAATTTATGATAGAAAATTTTATGGTTCGCCGACATCTAAATTGCCATTGTCAAATACTGCATTCCAGTTTGTTACTGTTGCTTGAAGAAGCGGAAAAATGCAATGAAGAAGATTTGATTTCCCAATTGACCTCTTTTCTTCAGACTACAAATTCGGGAAATTTTCATATCGGAATCGGAGAAAAAGTATGTATTGAGCAGCTGCAAACAGCTTATTTTCAAAGCCAATTATCCGCAAATGTTGCAATCGCAAAAAAGCAAGTATATATGCGCTATGATGACCTCGGTTTTTATCGTATACTTTTTGCTGCCGACGACCCAAGCTTATTGCAGTCGTTTGTAGATGAAGAATTAGGTACAATTATTCTTTATGACAAAAAAAATAATTCTAATTACTTAATGACTCTTCGCTTATTTCTTTTTAACAATGGTGGAATCAAATCAATCAGTGAAGAATTATTTTGTCATAGAAATACGATTAACTATCGTTTGCAAATACTTAAAAACAACTTCCACTTAGATTTGGATAACTCTTTGGTAAGATTTCACCTCATCGTTGCTTTCTTTATCAAGGATTATCTAGAAATAACTTCTAATAATTAAGGAAAACCCACAGACTTCCAAATCTGTGGGTTTTACTTTTCTGGTTTAATCTCTAAATCAGAACCAAACGATCGTTCCCTTAGCTGTCAAAACAACTGCTATGACTGCAAGCAGAACGAGCAGGATGCAAATTATCATATCTCTTGTATTTTCAAAATATTTCTGTCCGGATTTTTTGCGATGATATAAATACATAATAGTACCCGGTGCGTACAGGATTGTCATCGCAAATATGTAAGTAAGACCCGATGCGTACAAGAGCCATACACCGTATACAGAACCTAAGATTGCAATTAGCCAAGGAATAAATCGACTGTTTCCTTCGATTTCTTTATCTTCTCCTTTGCAAACTACTTTGAAGTAATAAAATGCAGAGAATACATACGGAACCATAATTGCCGATGTTGAGAGCGCATAGCACATCTGGAATGTCGCATCGTTAAAGTATATTACCACGATGAAGAACTGTATAATAAGTGTGCTGGCAATTACCGACCAAGTAGGTGCTCCGAACTTATTCTTTCTGGACAGGAGTTCCGGAAAAGCTCCGTATGCGGACGGTCCAAAAGCACTGTCAACGCAAAGAATCGTATAAGAGAACATTGCTCCGCCAACGGAAATCAGCAATGCAATATGTACCAACGTTGCACCCCAAGGTCCGACTACATATTCCAAAACTCCGCCCAATGAAGGATTTGGAAGTGCTGCAAGTTCTTCAGCAGGCAGTACGCCCATGGAAAGGAACGAAATTAAGAGGTAAAGGATAAACAGCGAAGAAAAAGAGATAATGGTCGCTTGTCCTGAAATCTTGGTGGTTTTTCCCCTTCCCGAAATTACGACTGCTCCTTCGATTCCAATGAAAATCCATACCGTTACATATACCGTGCTTTTTACTTGTTCCAGCAGCGACATTTCTCCGGTTCCGGTAAAGTTTTGTGTGAAGACATCCCAGCTGAATGCTCCGCCCAGTACAATGGCAGCCACGACAGCCAGAATCGGCACAATTTTTGCGATTACAATAACCACATTAACGATTACAGCCTGATTCACGCCACGCAGAACCAGCAGTGAAAGTCCCCAGATAATGATCGATGCCAGAGCACACGAAAACAGATTGGTTCCGTTGCCGAAAACACCCGAATAATTGCTGAGAGTTTCAAAGAAAAGTGTAATGAACGCCAGCTGCGCCAAAATCGCACTCATCCAATATCCCCACGCGGAGTTAAAACCGATATATTCACCGAAACCGGTTCTTGCATATGTGTAAATACCACTTGTTAAATCTTTTTTTACGACTGAGAGTTTAAAGAAACACATTGTCAGGCCAAACATACCGATACCGCAAATTGCCCAACCGATTAAGGTTGCCAGCGTATAGGCACCGCCTGCGGCGAAGTCTCCGGATAAACTGAAAACTCCGCTTGCCAGTGTTGTTCCGACGGCGAACATCGCCAGTGGCAGTACGCCCAGTGTCTTGTCATTTTGATTTTGACTCATAGGAAAACCTCCTTAGTTAAACGCCCTGTAACTTCATAAGTGAATTGGGTTTAGAAACGAAGTGACAAACAACTTAAACCACCATCAAGTTTTCTGTATTCGGATGTATCAACCAAAAGTGTCTTATATCCGAGGCTCTGAACAGCTGCAAGAACTGCAGGGTAACCCTCAGGAACAATTACAGTGTCATTTACCCAAATACAGTTTGCCGCGTAAGCTTCTTCCTCCGGAATTTCAACCTTGTTATACTTTTCAAAGTCAGGTTTTGTTACGAATTCCCCGGAAACAAGCATATTATTGTTTTCAAGATAATTTACGCCGGTCTTAAGGTGAAGAACCTTTTCAAGCTTTACTTCGGAGCATGTCATTCCGTATTTTGCAAGGATTTCCGTTAACTGGCGAATTCCTTCTTCGTTCGTTCTTGCGGAACGTCCAACATAGAAATGGTCTCCTACCATCATAACATCTCCGCCTTCCAAAGTTCCCGGTGCCTTGATATACTCAATTCTGTCTTCCGGGAAGAATTTTCTTACTGCGTCCACGATTTCAAATTTTTCACCGTTTCTGGACTCTGCACCCGGATTTGTAATGATTGCACATTCTCTGGTAATCAATGCCGGATCTTCAACAAAACAGGAATCCGGATATCTTTCGTCTGCTTCCAGAACCGTCACATCAACATCACACTGTTTTAAAGCTTCAATGTATGCATCGTGTTCTTTTAAAGCCAGTTCATAATCCGGTTTTCCGAGTTCCGGTGCAGAAGTAATACCGTCTACCATTGCTCTGCAAGGTCTTCTTACGATCACATGATTAAATTTCTTCATCTTTTTACCTCCTAATACATGCACAATGTTAAATATATAATATATTGTATATTATATATCATTATTTTGTATTGTCAATAAATTAACCGTATTTTGTTAAAAAATTATTTCATTGACTATTTTTTTATTTTAAGCTATGATAGTTGGGTGAAAATTAGGAGGATGAAAGTAAATGGAACGATTTAAGTCTTTAAAGGATCATGTTTACGAATATATTGAAGAGCAAATCATCAAGGGGACTCTTCTGCCCGGCGAACGCATTAATGAGAACACGATTTGCGAGGAACTTGATATCAGCCGTACCCCTGTCAGGGAAGCTTTGATTCAGCTTACTGCCGAAGGGATTTTGGAAAGCAAGGCGAGAAAGGGTTTTATAATAAAAGCTGTTCAAGAAAAAGAAGTTGTTGAATATTATGCGGTTATTGGCGTTCTCGATGGTTTTGCCGCCCAGCTGGCTTGTCCTCTGTTAACAGAGAAAGACTTTGCCGATCTTGATTTTTATGTAGATGCCATGGATTTGGCAATTAAAAATGAGAATTTTGAAATGTACCGGAAGCAGCAGGCGCTTTTTCATCAAATTTATATCGACCTTTGCGGCAACAATGCTTTAATTAACACGCTTTCCAAAGTGAAAAGCAAGCTTTTTCAAAAGCCTTATAAAAATGATCCTGAAGGAAAGATGAAAGAAATTCTTTATGCCACAAACGAAGATCATCGTCAAATTGTTAAGTTGTTCCGCGTACGGGATGCGGAAGGTCTGTTCCGTTATCTTTCGCAAACACACTGGACACCCGTGTATGCACCTTATGATACTATAGTATAATTGTGATCGCACAAAGCCCCGGCGAACCCGCCGAGGCTTTGTTTTTTTTTATTTAAAATTATGGGTAACTTAACTATACAAGTCCGACATACGGTGCTGCCGAAATTATGATAATTGCAACGATGAGTATCGGCAGCAGCGTCTTAAGCCACTGTTTGAAGAATACATTGAACGGAACACCTGCCATTTCGCAGATACCCATGTTCGTTGATTCCGGATAAAGCGCACATACGAAGTTGATGCCGCATGTGAATGTGGAAAGCAGGATTGTCTGTCCGCCGACCGATCCCACGCTTGATGCTGCGAAAAGTGCGAATGCAACCGCTCCGAAGATTGGCATTGTGATACCTGCAACTCCGCTTGTCGACTGGAGGAACAGACCGATTGCAAAGTATGCAAGTACGCCTGCAACAACGAATGCCCAAAGCGGTACTCCGGAGAGAACTTTCTGAATCCAGTAAATGAATGTGATACTCATTCCGGATTCGCTGGTTCCCATGAAGAGTGAAATTCCTCTCGATGCAGCAAGTACGAATACAACCGTTACAAGGTCAGCTGCCCCCTGTGCGAATACGGAAACGAATTCTTTTTCCGGCATTTTGTTGATAAGTCCGATTACGATTGCTCCGATGAGCCAGATTACCGAGAATTCAATGAAATACCACCAGCCGAATTCGGTAAATTTATTCATGCCCAGAAGGTTTCCGATGAAGTGTCCCTGGCTTGCATACTGCGGCGCATTCACTACATCGAATGCCGTTCCGCTGCTTGTCGTGATGGAATCCCAAGGGATATATCCCATTACACAGAACAGAATTACAAGTCCGAAAACAACAAGAGACCAGATTCTTCTAGGTGTAAACTCCGCAAGTCCGACATTTTCCGTCTTGAAAAGATGATTTTCCTGACCGGCGATTAGGGATTTTTCAGGGTTTGTCTTAACCTTGTTTGCGTATCTTATGACAAAGAGTATGCCCATGGTAAGCATCACTACGAAAAGTACAAGTCTGAGCAGGATACCGGAGCCGAGAGATAATTCCGGGTTTCCGATTGCCGCTACAGCAGCTCCGATCGAGTAAGGGTTTACAACACTGGCCATATTACCGATGTTCGCTCCTATCAAAATTACCATCATTCCGGTAATCGCATCATAGCCCGCGGAGATAAACAGCGGAAGAATTACGATTGCATAAGCCGGAAGTTCTTCCCAGGAGCCATATACGGTTCCCATCAGTGCAAATACAATCATAAGGATTGCAATCAGGGTGCTTCCTTTAAATCTTCTGAGAAGCGCACCGATACCTGCGTCCATCGCACCCACATGATTCAGGATTGCAATCAGTCCGCCGGAAATCAATATGGATGTTGCAATGTCCGCTGCATCAATGAAGCCTTCAATCGGGGCGGTAAAGTAGTCCCACAGTCCAACCGGACTTGTACCTGCATTTTCGATTATGTTTCCGTCTTCGTCAAATGCCGCATTGTAGATAATCTGGCTGTTTCCGGCTTCATCCGTAACAACTACGGAAGTCGGAACAACCCATGTAAGCAGTGCAACAATCGCAAGAAAAATCATAACGATTGTTATCGCTGTCGGCATTTGAAATTTTCTTTTTTTCTTTTCCATAACAGTTCCTTTCCAATATTATTTGTCTGCAGTTTCGTTAAACAGAAAATATGCATACATTTGATTTCCGAGCAGGAAGCTCTTAAGGGAGATTTGCTCGTTTTCCATATGCGCGCAGTCAAGGTCTTCCGGGAAAACAGGTCCCCAGGTCACGAAGTTCGGCATTGTCTTGGCATATGTGCAGCCCGATGCCGCCATAAACTCGCATTTCTTTCCGTATGCCTCATATGCATGTTTCATTCTTGTGAGCCAAGATTTGTTTTCGTCAACAAAGATAGGCTCCAAATTTTCTTTAATAATTACGTTATAATGATATTTTGTTTTCTCCTTCTCGAAAGCCTCTATGACATTTCGTCCCGGAATTTCGAATGTTTGCCTTACGTTGAAATTCAGCGATATTGTATCTTTTTCCTGTGTAAGAACAGTCGGGACAATGGTTGTCGGCAGAGTTTTCTCATTTGGAGCATGAGAAACTTTCTTCAGGCTGAGCAGGGATTCATAACTCCCCTCCGGGAACATATCATGAAGAAATTTTGCGAAGTCCGGAGTCGCCCATTCCCCCTCGCAAAGGGTTTCTGCCATCTTAAGAATGGCGTTTTCCCCAAGTTCCGGTGTGGAGCTGTGCGCGGATTTCCCATGAAAATCATATTCCTTTCCGTTTGCCGTAAAACGAGCGAATGCCGGAACAACATTTTCTGAAACACCGCCTTCAAAATGTTCAAAGACCTTCGGATTCGTGTTTTGGAATTCTAAAACCACATCCATGTACCCGCTTTCCGCGTTGAAAATCGGAAAGTTTCCGTCCGGAGAGTATCCGTAATCCGGTATTGGGAATTCTTCTTTGAAGTGTTCCATGTCAATCCACTCGGTTTCCTCACTGCTTCCGACAATCAGCCATATTCTTCTCTTCCATGTGCTTATAGTTTCTTTTAGGAATTTGAGTGCGTACAGAGTTCCGATAACCGGCCCCTTATCGTCAATGATGCCTCTTCCGAAAAGCAGCTCGTCTTTCTGCGTCAGTGTAAACGGTTCGCATTCCCAAAGCTCGATGGCACCTTCCTCCACGACATCCACGTGCACGAGGATACCCAGAGTCTCTTCGCCTTCGCCTGCTTCCACCACGCATACATCGCGATATTTTCCCATTGTCGCTTTCATACCAAAACCTCGAGCAAGATCTGCAACATAAACCAAGGCGTCTTCACATTTCTGTCTGTCCTCACTCTTGCTCTTAATTTCCATAAGACTTTTTAAGTCGCTGAGCATTTCATCTTGATTTTCGTTAAAGTATGCGGCGATTTGGTTTCGCAGTTTGTCCATCGTTTCACCTCCTTTTCTGATTTTTCTGACAAAAAAATTTTAAACCTCGGGGTAACCCCGAGGTCAAGATATTTCTTGATTTATTTTTTTCGTATCGGTGCATAGACTTTGTACAGCCCCAGCCTTTTGCCGTCACTGTAGTAGTTTGTTTCTTCTCTTCCGTAAAACTCTCCGACAAGTTCAATGTTGTTCTCCGCGGCATATGCGAGCAGCGGCGCAATCATCTGATTAGCATCCTCCGAAATATGCACCTCTGTGATTAGACAGCAGTCCGCCTTTTCTTCAACACCCGCCGTGGTTGCATTCTTGATTTTGAGCCTGGTATCTCCCGGAAAGGAGAAATACTTTCGCAGGCCTTTTTCCGGTTCCTTTAGATTATAATAAAACGACACAGACAGGCAGATCCAGTCTTCTCGGTCAAGGTCAAAGCTTTCCCTCAGCGATTCAGCGATATGTACAGGCTCATCTAAATAAGAATTTCTTCGGTATTCCGGAGGCATCGCACCTATGGTATACTTACCTACCATCCGAACTTCGCTTTCGTAGGATTCATCCCAGTAATCCAGCCTTTGGAGCATTTCGGCGGCTTCCTTGATGGTATTGGTCAATTCTTTTCTTCTCGCGTCTATAACTTTTCCGATGTCTTCGACCGGTATGCCGTCCATAATCGTCTTTATTTCCTTTACGGAAAGTCCCGCAGAACGATAAAAAAGCACATCGGTGAGCCGCAGGAAATCTTCCGAAGAATACTCCCAATAGTTGTTTTCTTCATTTTTTTGCGGAGATATGACTCCTTCCTGTACGTAATGTCTGACTGTTTCCGTGGAAACACCGAGTATTTTCGAAATTTCCCCAACACTGAGAAACATAGTTTCCTCCTTTGCCTTGCCTAGTAGTAAAATCCTGTGTCCGGATTGCTGTATTCTTCTACTCTCACTTCATAAGCCTTCTTTGCCGCATCTTCAAAAGCAAGCACCGGCTCAGACACGCCCATTTGCTCCAGAATCCATTTCGCAAGCGGAGGATTCAAAACAAGAATCGGCCCGATGATGTAGGTCGCTATGAAATTGTTCTGTCTGATTCCTTCCCCTGTTATATCAGGGTTGAGCCCCGGTCCTCGCTCGGACTCTATCGCCGGCTGGAAGTCCGGATATATACAATCCTGAGCATTCACATCTTTATAGGAATGCGTGAACTGGCTCTTATATCCGACAATTGTCATGCCTTCGAAGTTTCCGAGATATAGCGAATTATAACGGTTCATCATATCTCTTTTTGCTGTCGTCGGGAACAGCCCCAGACATTCAACTTCCGTTCCATCTTTATCCTTAATGGATTTGCCGAAGATCTCAAGGGCATTTCCCGTAATCAAAAATAGTGTTCCGTCATCAATTCTTGCCCTCAAAGCGTCCCTATATGCGCGGAGTTTTTCAATGGCTAAAAGCTGTGCACTTTCCGTCATGGTTCCCATGTATACAAGATCCGGCTTTTCGCTGACGAACAAAGGCTCGTCATTTAGATGCGTCTTAGAAATCTCAATTTCAGGATAGGATTTTTTTAAATAATCTATATTTTCAAGATCGCCGTAAAGATTGGCAATTTCAGGGTATAACACTTCGATTTTCATTGCCTATGCCTCCTTTCCGGCCTTTTCCGTCAAAAGTTTCCGTACCATATCTCCGACCTTTTTCCCTAAAGCAATGGAGTCTGTCCCATAAAGCACATATACATTGTCCTTTTCAAAAAGCTTCAGGCACGAAGGTGCGTCCGTTTCTTTCTCCGCAAAAGAAAGTTTTTCCTCCGGCACTCCCGCAAGCAGAAGTCTGAGCTTATGGTCAAATCTGCGAGGCCCGCAAAGTACAATATTCTTAATATTATCATGATTGAGAAATTCAAAATCACAATCGTAAAGCCAGCAGGTATTCTCCGACCAATGCTTCATGTCACCTTGACAGCTGTTCATCAGAATGATTTCCTTGTCCCCCGGCATCCCTCCGATATAATCAAATACACGGGTGGTCGCAAATGCGTTTTTCTCCTTTGCAAGCAGCCGGTAGAGCGTACGGGAGCCGATTTTTTCCTCATCATATCTGCTTCCCACTATATTGAGTCTGCCGAAAAAGCCTTCGATCTGCTCATGGCTGTAGCCCATCTCCCGAAGCAGCGCAACAGCGGACACTACATTGTATATGTTAAATACGCTTTCGTTCAGGAGCTTATAATGCCCGACTCCGCCCGCGTCGCGGACATCAATTGTCATCTTCTCAATGTTTACGTTTTCACCGGCATAATCGTATTCCGGTGCCTTGAATCCACATGCCGGACAGAATGCCCTTCCGATGTGGTTATATCTGAGATATTCGTATTCAAGCCTGTTGTGGCATTCCGGGCAGATCTGCAGATCATTAATCAGGTTGATGCAGTCCTGTCTGTCCGTATCCATTTTCTTGATTCCAAAGTATGTGCGCGGATTTTCCGGCGCTACGCGGCAGGAAATCAAATCATCGGCGTTAAGTACAAGTTTCGTTTCTTTTGGAATGTATTTCGTAAGTATGTCCGCAATATATTCCGGATGTCCGTTTCGCATGATGGAGTCACGCGACAAATTTGTAATCAGCATATATTCCGGCTTCATATACGGGTAAACTCGCAGGGCGGAACGCTCGTCCACCTCGAAAAGACCGATTTCGTATTTGCACTTTCCAAAAAAGCCTGCGCCGTAAATCAGCGAGGATGCGATTCCTGAATTGATGTTGGAACCCATCTTGTTGTTCAATACGCGTTTTCCGTCCATCGTAAGCATATCAAGCAGCATATTGGAAACCGTTGTTTTTCCGTTTGTTCCCGTAATTGCAATGATTTTCTTCGGCTTGTCCGCATATTTAAGAAAGTCCGGACAAAGCTTCAGTGCAAGCACGCCGGGAAAGTTTGTCCCGTTATGTTTTGTTATTTTGAGTGCAACGATGGACAGCTTAGCGGCCCAAAGCGCAAAATAGAATCTGAGTTTTCCCATAGCAGCACAGTCCTTTCTTATCAGTATTTGAACTCAGGAATAATTTTGTGAATTGTCGGCATAATTCCGATTCCTCCCGGTGTCTGTCCCGGAAGCTGCCAGAAATCATGCGCGCAGTAATTGTTGCCTTCGATGATTGCTGGACCTGTCGGTGTGATTGCCACATCCCAGCCGATATAACGCATCTGCGGCACGACGAGTGCTGCCTTTTTCACCATTTCAACGGCTTCCTTCATATAAGGAACTTTGTATCCCAGCAGCGGCTGATGCGTATTCGGATGCTCCGTATAATGCTTGCCGGCAGTTGTGTCTCCGGAATGTGCCGGATAAAGAAATTCTCCCGTTTCAAGATCCACCGGTCCGTGAAGGCCGTAGTTGTCAACGACTCTGCCGTCTCTGCCCATCTTAAAAACGGAGTAGATGAGATGCGGCTCGCCTTTTGCGTCCACCATGGTAATCATTCGCATGGTATTTACCGAGTACGGATACATCTTTGCAACATCCGGGTGGTTTTCGATTACATCTTCAATCGTACCGAAGCCTTTTTCCCTGACGTATGCCACGAATTCATCCGCATCCTTGAACTTTGCGGTTTCCAGAAGTTCCGCACCGATACCGCAGGTTAAATCCTTCATCTTCGCAAACACTTTTTTGCGTGTTTCAAAGAATTTCCGGATGTCATCGTCAGAAGCGGTCCCAAGGTCAAGGGATTCTCTTCCTATGAAATCCTTGAAAACTTCGTTGAATTCATTCTTATTGTCAAAAATATGTGCATAGCTGTGATCGTTCATAAACATCATCAGTTTCTTGCTTCTGAAACGCGTCAAATAGGTATCTCTCTGCTTAGCATCCAAATTCCAAAATTCAAATATGACATAATCATTGTAGCCTGCACCGTAGCGCGCCATGCAGTTCAGTATGTCAAAGAAAAGGAAAACTTTATTTTTTCCCGAGCGCTCATGGGCATTGTCCAGCACCTTAAAGAATTTTTCAAAGCTTGCGCCCTTTATAACACGCATGTAATATTGAAGTTTGTTTTCCATCTTGTTCCTCCTGATTGTATTATAGAATATCCGATAAAAGTCTTGAAAAAGCTTCTTTAAACTTAATTATCACGCCTCTCTTAAGATACGCCTCATAGGTTAGTTCGTGTCCGTGATTAATCAAATCATTTTGGAAAGTGTCTTCCATCTTTTTTGCAAACTCTCTGTCATAAATAAACGCATTAGTTTCAAAGTTGAGTTTAAAACTTCGATTATCGAAATTCGTGGAGCCGACGGTTCCAACCTCTCCGTCGACAACCAAAGTCTTTGCATGCAGAAATCCGTCGTCATATATAAAGACCCGGCCCCCTGATCTGAGCAGTTCTCCGACATAAGAATATGTAGCCCAGTAAACGAAAATGTGATCAGGCTTGCACGGAATCATAACCCTCACATCCACTCCGGACTGTGCCGCCATCTTGAGGGATTCAAAGATGCTCGGATCCGGTACGAAGTACGGTGTTTGAAGCCATACCTTTTTCTCCGCGTATGTGATCATTCGCATCATCGCTCTCTTTACTTCAACGGACGGCGACTCCGGCCCGCATGATACGATTTGAATTCCCATGGATCCTTTTTCTTTGTCAAACGCAAAATCCTTCGGTATTACATCAAGCTGTTCCTTAGTGGTAAATCTCCAATCAAGAGCAAATCTTCCGTACAAGTCAACAACTGCATTTCCCTTTATGCGTACATGTGTGTCTCGCCAATAGCCGAATCTTTTCTTTCTTCCGATATACTCTCTTGCGACATTATATCCGCCCGTATATCCGATTTCATGGTCGACAATGACGATTTTTCTGTGATTTCGGTAGTTAAACTTCGGTGCGATGATCTTCAGCTTCGGTTTAAAAAAATATCCGACTTTTCCACCGGCCTTCAAGTATTCGCTGAGGACAACATCATTGATGCTTCTGCTGCCGAGCGTGTCCATTAAAAGTCTCACTTCCACACCTTCCTTTGCCTTCTCGGTCAGCAAGTTTATCAGCTTCATTCCGACGAAATCGTTTTTGATTATATAATACTCCACATCCACGGTTTTCTTGGCGTTCTTGATGTCATTGAGCAGTTTGTTCTGAAGTTCCACACCGTCGGTTATTAACTCGACATTGTTGTTTTCGGTATAAAACGAGTGCCCGTATACCTGATTAAGTTTAATCAAATGCTTCCAGATTTTTGTCTCCGGGCGCGCAAACTTGTAATCATCATCATTGATTCTCTCAATTTGTTTCTTCAGAGCCTTACTCACAATGACTTCTTCTTTCTCCGTGAGTTTATTTATCTTGCTCCGTGAAAAATTCTGATTAAATACAATGTAGAAAACGAAACCCACAATCGGTATGAACGCAAGCACCATTACCCATGCGAGCGTGGCGGACGGGCTCTTTCTTTCTGTAAATATTACCGCAAAAATCAACAAGATGTTGACAACATACAAGATTGCTATCCATCCTATTGATGTAGAAAAGTTAAAATAGTTAATCATATAAACAAACCCCTAATACCTATTTTTTTTCATCAGATGATGTATCATATTATTGTATCATATTTTTCGCTTTATAGCCATAAAAATTCCAAGTATACAAAAGATTGTAAAGATAAAAAAAGAAATGTGAATGCTGTTCATGATTTCGTCGCCCGAAGCGTTCTCCATAGTCCCCCCGTTCATGCAGATTCCCATCACAAGCGTAATCACCGCCATCGAAAGCGTGTGCCCCGACGAACGCATCGTCGCAAGCAGTGCGGACGCTGCAGCGTAATCTTCTGTTGGGACAAATGACATTACCGCGTTGGTGTTCGGCGATGCAAAAAGAGAGAATCCAAAGCCTGACACCGCAAGAATGAGCAGAAGCTGCCAAATCGGTGTCGTTTCCTGTAGGAAGAAAAGTGCTGCCGACGCCACTGCGGAAAGAACCATCCCAAGTGCCGAAATAAAAAACGGAGACTTCTTGTCCGAAATTCGTCCGAAGACAGGCGAAAAAACTGCCATAACTGCGGTGGATGTTATCAAAACAAATCCCGCATTCTGCGATGTCATTTCTTTTATTGTCTGCAGATACATTGAAAGCAGATAACTTACGGCAAACGTTGCCCCGTAATTGAGAAGTGCTGCGAAATTCGATAACGTATACGGTAAATTATTCTTCAGAAATCTTATGTTTATCAACGGACTCTCTTTTTGCGATTCTATTCTGACAAAAGCGACAAGAACAAGAACTCCTGCCGCCAATACCCATGGGGCGTAGTTTTTCGTGCGTATTTCCGAAAGTCCGTACATAAGCAAAAAGATGCCGGTAATAAAAGCCGCATTGCCCGCAGCATCCATCTTTTTTCCTTTTCTTTCGTCCCGTTTTGTTTCCTTTTCACGGGAAAGTTTAAACATTGCAAAATAAAAAGCCAATGCGGAAATTCCTGCTGTACTGATGAAAATCGAACGCCATCCCAAATGATAGTTAAGGAGCCCTCCCAGCACCGGTCCGAGCGAAAGCCCCACATAGGTTGCACAGGTCGCATAGCCCAGCATCTTCCCCCTTTCGTCTTCATCAAAGGCTGCGGTCAAAACTGCAATGTTTGTTGCAAAAATCATGGATGCCCCGACTCCCTGCATTGCCCGAAATACAAGAAGCACCCACATGCTCCGTGATATCACGGCAGCTGCGGATGCTGCAGCAAAAATAAGGATTCCCGTTCTTAATATCTGTTTTCTGTCCAATGCATCGGCCATTCTGCCGAAGGTAACCGCAAGGCAGCAGCAGGTCAGCATATACACGGTAATAACCCATCCGATCTCCTGCGCGCTTACCCGGAATTCTTTTCCCATAGAAGGAATCGAAAGGTTCAGTGCACTTCCCATGAATGTCGTTATGAATGCGGTTATTACCGCTACAAGTATCGTATTTTTTTGCTCCTGCGTATGCATTTTATCATCTCGTAATTTCTTCTTCATACTGTTTAGAATGCTTTGAAATTTATAAGATTATGCATATAAAGTAATCTTTGCCGTCATCACTGATTCTCTGTAAAGATTTTTGCACTTTTCCGCGGATTGCCTCGGGCACATTGTTTACCTTGCTTTCCATCTGCTCGGTAACCATTTCCTTTAGCGTTTTTCCGAACAAGTTGGTTTCCCAGATATCGGTTTCTTCATTTGCAAACTGCTCGGTAAGGTATTCCGCAAGGTCGACCGATTGACTTTCGCTTCCCACAACCGGAGAAACTTCCGTGGTGATGTCGGTCTTTATTATGTGCAGGCACGGTGCTTTTGCCTTCATTCTTACGCCGTATTTGCTTCCCTGTTTAAAAACTTCCGGTTTTTCGAGCACCATTTCGGACAGCTTCGGTGCTACGATTCCGTAACCGGCTGTCGCTACTTGATCCAGTGCACTCTTCAAATTATCGTAGGCTTTTTTTGCCTTTGCATATTCCTTAAGAAGCATGAAAAGCTGACTGTCGTTTGTAACGCTCGCACCCATGAGTTCTTCAATTACTTTGTAATACAGGCCTTCGCTCAGGATCGGCTCGAGAACGATAACGCCGTTTCCCATATCTGCCTTGAGAATTTTGACATCTTTGATGATTTCCCCGTCCGCAATCTGCCTGCATGTATCCATAACCTGCCCGATGCTTGTAAAATCATCCATCCAGCTTCGCACGCTTTTTATCATGATTTCTTTTATCCGATGATTGTAAGGGAGTGCGTCCATATATCCCGGAAGATGAAAGTCCACTTCGCACGCCGGGAATTGATAGATCAGTTTATTAAAAATCTCGTCGAATGTTTCCTCGCTCATCCTCTGACAGTTTGTAAGAATCACGGGCGTGTCGTATTTTGCTTCCAACTCTTCAGCCAGCTGCCTGCTCCTTGCGTTTTGCGGTGTTGCAGAATTTAAAATGATGACGAAAGGTTTTTCGAGTTCTTTGAGCTGATTTACGGTCTTTTCCTCTGCGTCGATATAATTTTGTCTCGGAATTTCGCCGAAAGATCCGTCCGTTGTTATGACTGCTCCTACCACCGAATGATCGGCAATTACCTTCCGCGTGCCGATTTCCGCAGCCTTGCTGAAAGGAATTTTCTCCTCAAACCAAGGTGTTGCAACCATTCTTTCCTTTTCTTCTTCTTTGTCGCCCAAAGCTCCCGGTACGAGGTATCCCACGCAGTCTGCAAGTTTGACATTCAGATTTGCCCCGCTCGCCGTGGATACCAGCACAGAATCCGGCGGAATGAATTTTGGCTCCGTCGTAGTTATCGTTTTACCTTCCCCGCTCTGCGGCAATTCGTCCATAATCCTAGTTTTTTCGTAAGGATTCGTCATGTTCGGAAAAACCATAACGTCCATGAATCTCTTAATAAATGTGGATTTTCCGGTTCTGACGGGGCCCACAACACCGATGTAAATGTCTCCGTTTGACCGTCTTGCTATATCATCATATATATTACCCTTTATCATAAAAACCCCTCCGTAAAAACCTGCTTTTTATAAAAAATATATGAGCTTTTGCGAGGGGTTATTACTGTTTATTTATTTTTTACTTCTCCTTCAAGACTGAAGGTGTTTGCTCCGGTAATCAGCACATCTATGACCTGTCCGATCATATCCGGGGTGCCTCTGAAGTTTACGAGTTTGAAACTTTCCGTTCTTCCTCCGTATGTTTTGGAATTGTTCTTCGATGGTCCGTCTACCAGAACCTTCTCGATGCGTCCCACATATTCCGCATTTTTTTCTGCAGAAATGCGGTTGATTACATCCACAAGCCGGTTAAATCTTTCGTGCTTGATTTCTTCCGGAATTTGGTTTTCAAATTTCTCTGCCGGCGTTCCCTTTCGTACCGAATAGAGGAATGTAAACGCCGAATCATAGCGTACTTCCTCGCACAGCGTGAGAGTCTCTTCAAACTCTTCTTCCGTTTCGCCCGGGAAGCCTACTATAATATCGGTGGAAATTGCAATGTCCGGATCCACTTCCCTGAGTTTTCTGACAATTTCAAGATAATCCTCTCTGGTATAATGTCGGTTCATTTCCTTGAGAACCTTGCTGGAGCCTGCCTGCACCGGAAGATGAATATAATGGCAAAGCTTCTCGCATTTTCCGTATGCGGCAATTAATTTATCGGATATATCTTTCGGATGGCTCGTCATGAAGCGGATTCGTTCAATTCCGTCAACCTCACTGAGCATATAAATCAAGTCGGTAAAATCCGTTTTTTCACCGCTGTCCCTGCTGATTCCTTCGTAGGAGTTCACATTCTGACCCAAAAGCGTGATTTCCTTTACACCATCTGCTGCGAGTGCCTGTACTTCTTTCAGGATATCCTCGGGAATTCTGCTTCTCTCTCTTCCTCTTGTGTATGGAACGATGCAATAGGTGCAGAAGTTGTTGCATCCGTACATTATATTCACAAAAGCTTTGTGCTTGAATAATCTTCTTGCAGGAAGTCCTTCTACAATTTCTCCGCCTTCTTCCCATATTGCAAGCTGCTTGTGTTTTTCTTTGTAAAGATTATCGAGAAGTTCCGGCAGCTGGTGAAGATTGTGCGTTCCGAAGATCACATCCACCCACGGATATTTTGCCTTAATCGTATCGATGATGTGCTGCTGCTGCATCATGCAGCCGCACACGCATACCGTAAAATTCTCTCTCTGTTCTGTCTTTCGGCGTTTCAGCTGTCCCAAAGTTCCGAAGAAACGCTTGTCAGCATTTTCTCTTATGCTGCAAGTGTTGAAAATCACGATGTTTGCGTCTTTTCGTTCCGCAGCCGGCACATATCCTTTTTCAATCAGCATTCCTGCCAGTGTTTCCGAATCATGCTCGTTCATCTGGCAGCCGAAAGTGGTTATATGAAATGTTTTTTTGTCTGACAATTTTATACCTCCAACGTGAGCTCGAAATTAAATATGCATTTCGTTCTTTTTCTTGCGGCCCATCAAAATTTCAACTGCTTCCTGTGCGTTTACGCGTCCTTCAATCATATGATAGATGCACTGCGTGATTGGCATTTCCGCATCGTATTTCTGTGCAATCATATTGGCAGCTTCCGCCGTCGAAAGTCCCTCGACAACCATGCCGATTTTCTGAACAGCTTCCTCTACGGAATGTCCTTCTCCGATCAGAATTCCGCATCTTCTGTTTCTGGAATGCATACTGGTGCAGGTTACAATCAGGTCGCCGATTCCGGCAAGGCCCGAAAATGTCTCTGCTCTTGCTCCCAAAGCGATTCCAAGCCGCGTCATTTCGGTTATTCCGCGGGTCATCATTGCCGCTTTGGCGTTGTCTCCAAATTTAAGACCGTCGGAAATTCCCGCTCCGAGTGCAATGATATTCTTAAGAGCACCTCCCAGTTCCACACCGATGAGGTCCTCATTTGTATATACACGGAAGCGGTCCGTACTGAAAGCCTCCTGTATTTCCACTGCCAAATCGTGGTCTTTTCCAGCCACAACCACTGTTGTAGGCATTCTGCGAGCGACTTCCTCGGCATGGGACGGGCCGGACAGTGCTATAAACTTACAGTTCGGGGAAATTTCTTCTGCTACCTCCGAAAGTCTTAGAAGCGTTCCTTTTTCAATTCCCTTCGCAACATTCACAATCGGGATTTGCACATCCGCATATTTCATTGCTTCTGCAAAGACCTCGCGGAATTTCTGTGCGGGCACTGCAAAAAGCAGCAGATCCTTGCCGCTTACCGCATCTTCCAGATTATCGGTAAACAAGAGTTCCTCCGGCAGAACCACTCCCGGAAGATAGTGCGAATTGCTATGTTCCTTTGACATTTCTTCAATTTGCTCTTTTCTTCTTGCCCACATTGTTACGGTATGCCCTCTGCCTGAAAGCGTCATCGCAAGAGCCGTACCAAAGCTTCCCGCTCCGATTACCGCAATTCTTTTATTTTCATAACTCATTCTGCCTGCTTATCCTCCCGGTTTTTTGTTTTAAAAATTCCCATCGGCGGCTCTTCGCCCTTGAAAAGTCTGACGATGTTTGCACGGTGTTTGATAAGAACAATTGCCGCCATGATACATCCGACGATGATAAAATCCTTTTCCATAAACCAACAGGCCACAGGAAAGGTCGCCGCGCCAAGCAAGGAACCGACAGACATTCGCTTGCTGATCAAAAGTCCGCATGCGACAATTGCAAGAGCCGTCAGTGCAAGGAGCCAGTTGACGGACAAAATTGCCCCAAAAGCAGTCGCAACACCTTTGCCGCCCTTAAAACGGTAAAGACACGGCCAGATGTGCCCGCAAAACACTGCGAGCGCACACCAGATTCCGGTCTCATATCCGAGCATCATCCCGAATTTTACCGCTACAACGCCTTTCAAAATGTCAACGACAAGGGTAATGACTGCCGCCTTCTTTCCAAGTACACGAAGTGCGTTTGTGGTTCCGGCATTGCCGCTGCCCTCTTTCTTTATATCGATTCCGTTGATTTTCCCCAATATGATTGCCGGGGAAATATTCCCGATTAAATATGCGGACAGAATCGTTATTATATCGTAAAAATCAAACTGCATCCTATTCTACCTTCTCGCCTTTTTCTCTGAATACAAATTTTATGGAAGTTCCCTCAAATCCAAAGCCGTCCCTGATTCTGTTCTCAAGATATCTTGCATATGAGAAGTGCATCAGATCCCGCTTGTTGATTTGGAAACTGAACAGCGGCGGTTTTACGCCCACCTGTGTTACATAGTATATCTTGAGCCGGTGTCCCTTGTCCGAAGGCGGCTGTTTCATCATGATTGCATCCTGAATAAGGCTGTTCAGCTGTCCCGTAGGCACTCTGAGTGCTCTCTTTTCCGATACATATTCCGCCATCTCAATGACCTGATTCACCCTCTGCTTGTCTTTTACGGATATGAACACGGATGGCGCGTATGACATGAACTGCATATCAGCTTCAAGCAGACGCCTGAAGTCACGCATGGTGTTGGTTTCTTTTTCAATTAAATCCCACTTATTCACCACAATAACGATTCCCTTGCCTGCTTCATGTGCAACGCCGGCTATCTTCTTATCCTGGTCGGTAAGTCCTTCGGCCGCGTCTATCATCAGAAGGCACACATCGCACCTTTCAATTGCGGCAACCGCACGAATTACGCTGTATCTTTCAATGTCCTCGTTTACCTTTGATTTTCTGCGGATTCCCGCCGTATCAATCAAGATATATTTCTTTCCGTCTTTTTCGAACGGAGTATCGATGGAATCTCGTGTGGTTCCCGCTATCGGCGAAACGATTACTCTCTTCTCCCCAAGCAGACAGTTGATGAGCGAAGATTTTCCAACATTTGGCTTGCCGATTACGGCAATTTTCGTTACTTCTTCGTCATCCTCGTATGCTTCGTCCGGAAAGCTCTCCACGATTTCATCAAGAACATCACCGAAGTTGAGCATGTTTGCTGCGGAAATCGGAATCGGTTCTCCGAGACCGAGCTCGTAAAAGTCATAGAAGTCATCCGGCAGATTCCACGGTGCGTCAATCTTGTTTACAACTAGGATTACACGCTTTCCCGTTCTCATAAGCATGGAAGCAACTTCGCGGTCCGCATGCGTAAGTCCGTCTTTTCCGTCCGTGATAAAAAGGATTACATCTGCCATATCCATTGCAATCTGCGCCTGTTCGCGCATCTGCGACAGAATAACGTCCGCACTTGACGGCTCGATTCCTCCGGTGTCAATAAGTGCAAACTGCACTCCGTTCCATTCGGCCTCAGCGTAAATTCGGTCTCTGGTTACGCCCGGAGTGTCTTCAACTATTGACACTCTTCTTCCGACAATTTTATTAAAAAAAGTTGATTTTCCAACATTTGGACGCCCTACAACGGCAACAATCGGTTTACTCATCGAAAATACCTCCTATAAAACGTTCGGCATCGAATTCTTCCAAATCTTCAATCCCTTCGCCTACACCGATAAATTTAATCGGCATATCGTATTCCTCTGCGATTGTGATTGCGATTCCGCCTTTGGCCGTTCCGTCAAGCTTGGTGAGGATGATTCCCGTAATATCCGCCACCTGACCAAACTCCTGTGCCTGAGAAACCGCATTCTTACCCGTCGTAGCGTCGAGCACAAGCAAAGTTTCTCTGTGAGCCTCCGGATATTCTCTGTCGATTACTTTGTTCATCTTTTCGAGCTCATTCATCAGATTTTTCTTGTTCTGCAATCTGCCTGCGGTGTCACAGATAAGAACATCCATGTTCTTGGCTTTTGCCGACTGGATTGCATCAAAGATTACTGCTGAAGGATCTGCACCTTCCTGATGACGGATTACATTAATGCCGTTTCTTTCTCCCCATACGGCAAGCTGTTCTGCAGCAGCCGCTCTGAATGTATCTGCTGCACAAAGCATAACTTTCCTGCCTTGTTTCTTACATCTGTGTGCAAGCTTGCCTATGCTTGTAGTCTTACCGCCGCCGTTAATTCCTATCATAAGAATCACCAAAGGACTTTCGTCGCAGAGTTTCTGTGCATCGCCTTTATCGACCATCTGAGTCATGATCTTCTGAAGTCCTTTTTTAACATTCTCGGGGGTGGAAACATACTCACCTTTTACATAGGCTCTGAGTTTTTCCATGATTTTCATGGTTGTATCCATGCCGATGTCCGAAGTGATTAGGACTTCTTCAAGTTCATCCATTAGTTCCTCGTCAACGGTCCCCCTTGCCATTATGACATCGCTGATTTTTTCCGAAAGCCTTCCGAAGAAGGATTTTTTTTCTTTGAATAGTGACATTTTTTCCTCTCTTTTTCCCTTTAACTGTATGCCTTCGCTAGATATCAAAGTCATCTCCCAATCTCAGTGAGAGTACCTTTGAAATTCCCTGTTCCGGCATGGTTACGCCGTAAAGCACATCCGCGTGCTCCATGGTTGCCTTTTGGTGTGTTACAATTGCAAACTGAATACCATCGAATCTTCTCAAATATCTTGCGAATCGATCGATATTATTATCGTCAAGTGCCGCCTCAACCTCGTCCAAGATGCAGAACGGTGTCGGCTTTGTCTTCAGAACTGCAAACATAAGTGCAATTGCGGTCATCGTCTTCTCACCACCGGACATCAGGTTAATGTTCTGCAGTTTTTTGCCCGGCGGCTGTGCGATGATGTCGATGCCCGACTCGAGCGGATTATCTTCGTTATCAAGTGTCAGTTCCGCGTGCCCGCCGCCGAAGAGTTCCTTAAAGATTTCTTCAAAGTTTACGACCACCTGATCAAAGTTTTCCTTGAACTTGGTCTTGATCGTTTTATCCATATCGCTGATAATGGATTGCAGTTCCTGCATTGCTTCCAGGATATCGCTTCTCTGCTCTGTAAGGAATTTATATCGGGTGCTTATCTGTTCGTATTCCTTGATTGCACCGATATTGACATCGCCGAGTTCCTTCATTCTATTTTTTATTTCCCGACTTTCTCTCGTTGCCGTTGAAAGGACAAAATCGTCCTTCTTCATCGAAACCGCCTGTGCATACGAAATTTCAAACTCTTCCCAAAGTTTTTCCTTCCATGTGTCCATTTGCGTTTCGTTCTTGGCTAATTTGATTTCAATCTGGTACTTTCTGTCCTGATACGAATTCAATTTATCACCGATTTCGGCAAATTCCGTGGTGCGTTCCCCCAAATCGGACGAAAGCTGTGCCTTTTCGGATGCTATTTCTGCAATGTATTCTTCCAGTCTCGTCTTTTCTTCCAGTTTGCTGCGGTAATTATCCTCGGAATTTTCGCTTCCGAACAGGATCTCGGATTTTTCTTTTTCAAGTGCCTCCAGGCTCATCTGTTTAGCCTCAATCTGTGCTTGAATCTCATCGACGGACGCTCCGACGCGTTCGAGCATGCGTCCTGCCGCCTCGAATTTGCTGTCGCATTCCGTCCTTGCAATTCTTGCCTTCGTTATCTCTTCTCCGGCATTTTGTGTTTGAAGCTTTATTTCCTCAAAAGATTCCATCAGTTCGGTGGTTTCTTCATCCAGTCGTTTTATCTCCGCATCTGCTTCATCCGCTTCTCTGAGAAGCGTTGCTTCGGTTTGTGCAAGATTTACAAAGTCGTTTTCGATGCTTTCGAGTTCACGCTCTTTTTTTGCATTGCTTTCCTTTGTGTCCTTGTAATTGTCTTCAAGAGCTTTTAATCTTGTCTCTGATTCAAGTACCAAAAGTTCAAGCTTTCTGGCCTTCTCCTCCGAATCGGCGCAATTCTTAAGTAAAGCATCCGCTTCTGCCTTGAGGCTTTCGAGCTTGTCCTTATTCTCGTTATATGTACGGGTAAGGCGCTTTATTTCGCTTTCCAGTGTGCTTATCTCCGTCTTGCGGGCAAGCAGATTGGCGGTTGCATTTTTGTATTTTCCGCCTGTAATCGCACCGCTGGCATTGATAATTTCGCCGTCCGGCGTTACAAATCGGATTCCGCCTCCGGCAGTCTTGGAAAGCCTAACTGCCGTATCCATATTGTCAACGACCGCAACGCGGCCAAGCAGATATTTGAATATTCCTTCGTACGCCTTGTCATATTCAATCAAATCACAGGCCAGTCCCTCGAAACCGGCATCCTGTTGTACCGATTGCGGTACATTTGCAGGATTTCCGTGAATGCTTTCCAGCGGCAGGAAGGTAAGCCTTCCCGCTTTATTGGCCTTCAGCTCGTTGATTGCTTTCTTTGCGTCGGCATCTTTGCTGCAGACAATATTCTGCATTCCCGCGCCGAGAGCGGTTTCCACTGCAACTTCCATGCCCGAAGGCACCTTCATCAAATCCGCAACCACGCCTTTGATTCCCGGTATGCCTGCTTTCATAAGAAATCTTACCGCACCGTTATATCCCTCATAGTTATGTTCCATCTCTTCAATGGTTTTCTTTCGGGTGTTTGCCTGTCCGGCACGTATTCTAAGATCTTCGTTTTCCTTTGAAAGCGAATTGATCTCATTGTTCAGTTTGGCAATATCGCTACGTGTTTTGGAAATCTCCCCGCGAGCATCTGCAAGGCCTGCCGCTGCCGCTTCTTTTTCGCCGGACGCAGCGGTTTTATCACTTTCATAATTTGCAATGTTCTGTTTGATTGCTTCGCCGTCGCTTAAGATCTGCTCCTTGCGCTTCTCAAGAGACTGACGGTAGCTTTGCAGACTTCTGGCCTCGGAGCGGCGTGAGGATGCGGTGCTGTGAAGATCAATCATACGGTTCTTCGCCGTGTCGATTTCATCCGAAATTTCCAGGGACTTCTTTGTAATTTCGTTATATGCCTCAATCTTTACACGAAGCTTTTCTTCTTCGCTCTCCAGGCTTTTTTGTATCTCGTCCCTGCTTTCTTCAAGCTCTTTTCGATTGTTAAGCTCTCTGATGAGTTTTTCATCGAGTTCCTGCTTTTCATCTGAAAAGCGTTCGGTATCTCTCTCGATTGTGCTCAATCTTTCCTTATCAAGCTGACTTTTGTTCGAAAGAGCATTGATTTCCTCCACCTTGCTTAAAAGCTTGTCACGTGCCTCGTTTCCGAGCTCTTCCAATCTGTCATTCTTCGCCCTGCTTTCGGCAAGTTCTTCATTCAGACGAACCTTTTGGGCTGACAATTCCTCAATATCTGCCGATATTGTCATTACATCATCCTTGAGAGTTTCCGTAGCAAGATCAAGTTTTTCTATATTCTTTAAAGTAATATTGATTTCAAGTTCTTTATATTTCTCTCTGAGTTCAAGATATTCTTTTGCCTTAATGCTGTCCTCTCTGAGTCCGTCGATTCTCCCCTCGATTTCTCCGACGATGTCGTTGACTCTCTCCAGATTTGCGTTCGTGTTCTGCAGCTTTCGCTCCGCTTCGGCCTTCTTGCTTTTGTACATTACAACACCGGCAGCTTCCTCAAAAATTTCGCGTCTGCTTTCCGGTTTGTTACTTACAATATCAGCAATCTTGCCCTGCCCGATAATGGAGTATCCGTCAACACCGATTCCGGTATCCATGATGAGTTCCTTTATGTCGCGCAGTCTGCACTGATTGTTGTTAATCAGATATTCGCTTTCTCCCGAGCGGTACATTCTTCTAGTAATCGCAACTTCGCTGTAGTCGATTGGCAGAATTGCCGTAGAGTTGTCAATTACAAGCGTCACTTCTGCCATTCCGTGCGACTTTCTGCTCGCGGTTCCCGCAAAAATAACTTCCTCCATCTTTCCGCCTCTGAGCATCTTGGGGCTTTGCTCCCCGAGAACCCATCGGATTGCATCACTGATATTACTCTTTCCGCTCCCGTTGGGTCCTACGATACAAGTAACACCTTCGTGAAATTCAATTACCACCGGTTCGGCAAAGGACTTAAATCCGTGCATTTCTATTCTTTTAAAGTACATTCGGTTGTCTCCTCTCAAGGATTGCTAAACTTGATTTTGCAGCGTTCTGCTCTGCTTCCTTTTTTGTTTTTCCGTATCCGCTGCCCAGTTTCTGTCCGTCGCATTCCAGGTGTAAGTAGAATGTTTTGTTATGCGCCGGTCCTTCTTCCTTGTCGACAACATAATTTATGTTAACGGATTTTCCGCTGCTTTGAAGCATCTCCTGTATTTCTGATTTGTAGTCCGAAAAAATTTTTCCCGAAATGGCTCCGCAGATTGTATCTTCAAAAGCCGTTACCGTAAATTTCTGTGCCGCACGGTATCCACCATCCAGATAGATTGCTCCGATAAGTGCTTCCAGTGCATCTGCAAGAATGGAATCCTTGTTTCTGCCTCCTGTCGCTGCCTCACCATGTCCCATGAGCATGTATTTGCCGATATTGAATTCTCTGGAAACCTTTGCAAGGGCTTTTTCACACACAATAAGAGCTCTTGTCTTTGTAAGTGTTCCTTCGGTTACCGCATCCATCCTGCTGTAAAGCTCCGCACCCACGATCGCATCCAGAAAAGCATCGCCTAGAAATTCAAGGCGTTCGTTGTCCTTGTGTCTGGTGTTTTTTTCACGGTTAAAGGAACTGTGGGTAAGTGCCCGCTCAATCAGATCTTTGCTTCGAAAGCTGTATCCGATTTTCTTTTCTAATTCTCCGATATTTTTCATTCTGTATATCCTTCAAAAAATGTTTTACTCATTCAATGTGATTTCTTCAATTTCAAGAACTGAGTTCTGAATTGTGCCGACAACATTTCCCTCCACATAAGGGATTCCCTTCAGAATCGTGTTTTTCACGGCATTTGCACTTGATGAGCCATGCATTTTTAAGATTGGACCTTTTACACCCAGAATCGGTGCTCCGCCGTAGGAAGAGTAGTCAAATTCCTGCTTGAGACTTCCGAGTTTGTCAATCAGCAGTGCTGCTCCGAGTTTTGCCTTAACGCCTTCGGTGAATTTCTTCTTGATGACCTGCAGAATATTCCATGCAAGACCTTCTGTGAGTTTCAGAATAACATTTCCGGTAAAACCGTCTGTTACGATAACATCACATGCACCCTTCGGTACATCTCTTGCCTCGACATTGCCGATGAAATTCATATCACTCTGTTCCAAAAGCTCGTATGCCGCTTTGGTCAATGTGGAACCTTTTTTTGATTCACTTCCGATGTTTACAAGTCCGACCTTCGGGTTCTCACGGCCGATTACTTTCTCCATATAGATATTTCCCATAATTCCGAACTCGAGCAGATTGTTTGGCTTGCATTCCGAGTTTGCACCGGCATCTACAAGAAGAGACGCTCTGCCGCCGATAATCGGATACACCGACGCAAGTGCAGGCCTGTCGATCCCCTGAATTCTTCCGAGAATGAAAAGTCCTCCCGAAAGAAGTGCTCCTGTACTTCCTGCGGAAATAAAAATATCCCCTTCTCCGGATTTCACCATATTGATTCCCCTTACAATGGAAGAATCCTTCTTGGAACGCACCGCACGCACCGGTGCCTCATCATTTGTGATGACTTCTCTCGCGTCAACAATGCTGATCTTCTTCTCATCGTATTTATATTTTTTTAATTCTTTTTCAATTAACTCCTGCTGCCCTATCAGAACAATTTCATGCTCCATTTCTTTTGAGGCCAAAACCGCACCTTCCACAACTGATGCAGGTGCGTTGTCGCCGCCCATTCCGTCCAATATAATCTTCATTTATTGTACCTCCTATTACATATGCATAAGCATACTCATACATATTAAACTATATCACAACAGGCAGAGAAATAAAAGGTATTTTTCGTGTTTTTGTTGTGGTGGCAAGCAAAGGGGCTGTCGCATTAACGCTTACTTCCCATGAACCGCTCCCCGTCAAGTAGACAATTGAAAAAATATAAAATTTTCCTGCCAGTAGAAATTTATCTGCTGGCAGTTTTTATGCAGCTTGCAAGTAAATTTCATGTTTTTCCATTGGCGTTAAAATTCCAAGATTCCTTTGCAAGCGTTTATTGTTGTAGTAATCTATATAATCTTCGATCATTTTTACGAGAGTACCTCTATCAGTGAATCGTTTTCCATAGTATCGCTCTCTCTTCAGAATTCCCCAAAAGCCTTCCATTGGTCCATTGTCGATACATTTAGCAACTCGCGACATGCTTTGTATTATTCCAGCAGTTACAAGTTTTGTATGAAATGTCCTGTTCGTATATTGGAATCCTCTGTCACTGTGAAACAGTGGCTGCGCACCAGGATTTCTAAGTAAAGCATTGTCTACCGTATCAAACACCAAAGCATTGTTGTTCTTATCACGAATAACATACGAAACAATCCGTCTATCATATAGATCCAGTATTGCACTTAGATAAACTTTATGCTTTTCCATCCCAATATAATAATGGAATTCTGTCACATCAGTGAGCCATTTTTCATTTGGTGCTTTGGCAGTGAACTCCCGATTAAGTATGTTTTCAGCTATATACTGAGGGCTTGCAGCCTGTCTTGTGCATCCGTTGTTAGAATACTTGATAGTTGATTTTATATTAAGTTTACGGCAAATGCGTAGCACACGTTTATCATTTACATCAATACCATGATATCGTTCCAGATCATCTCTGATCCTTCGATAGCCTTTATCCGGTGAGTTTGTATGAATCTTTTCTATCTCGTCGGCAATAAGCCTATTCTTTTGTTCACTTTTAGGAATTTCTCTGTGTAGCCATTTATAATAAGCTGCTCTAGAAACTTTACCAAGTTTACAAAGTGCAGCGATTGGATAATTATGTTCTTTGTGTTCTTCTTTGATTGCCTGATATATATGTTCATGACGGATCAGGCTTAGCCCCGCCTCCTCTCTATTTCTTCGAGTTTTTTTAAAAAAGATGCCTCCATTTCAGCACGTTCTTTCTCTGCTTTTAAAATTTTAACTTCCGCACGCAGCTTTTCTAATTCACTCATCTCATCGGGACGTTTTCGTTTGCCACGGTTATCTCTTAAAGCTTCCACTCCACCAGCTTCATATTTGACTATATAATTGCGAGCCTGTTGATAGGACACCTGGTATTGTTCTGCTGTTTGGGCATAATTACGATCATGTGCGATACAATACTGTACTATTTCAACCCGTTCTTCAAAAGTGGTTTTTCTTCCTTTGGTCATGATAA